>Ga0208609_100007_pt1 | contig 257840 bp, 231 predicted proteins | sample SubbioR11_8A_Apr_FD_184813 | JGI IMG/M metagenome (GOLD analysis project Ga0208609, IMG submission 184813) | Serpentinite rock and fluid subsurface biosphere microbial communities from McLaughlin Reserve, California, USA - CR11_8A_Apr (SPAdes) | ecosystem: Environmental > Terrestrial > Deep...
AAAGGGATACGAGCCTCCAGCGGGGCGTCTGATGCCGTTCTCGACGCGGCAGGCGTTCCGTGCGATGTTCAATCCTTTGAACTGAGAGTAGACCCCCCGAATCCTTACGCGCTCAGAAGAGGCCCGGCCCTTTTCAGACGGCACGGGACCTGTTAGAATGCCCCCATCGGCTCAATGGCGAGCCGTAACTGAAGAAACGAGCAATGACGCTCATTTGGACCGAACAGGGTCTGGGTGGGCGTTTCTGTTTTCCGGGCATGAGAGGCGCAAATGAGTATGCAGGAGTTCGCGGTCTTTTGGGGTTGCACAATCCCGGCGAGGCTTCCATTTATAGAGAAGTCCACGCGACTGGTGATGGGCGATCTCGGCGCGACCGTTCATGAGCTGCCCGGGCACACGTGCTGCCCCGAGGGGACACTCGTGAAGGCGAACAACCAGGACGCATTCTATACCGCCTCGGCACGCAATCTCGCCATCGTTGAGCAGGCTGGTCTTGGTGTGGTCACGCCGTGTAACGGCTGCTACTCCACATTTAAGGAATCCTCCAGTCACTTGCGTAGCGATTGGCGTGCTCGCGAGGTCGCAAATCAGCGGCTCGCCAAAGAGGGTCTGCGCTACGATGGTGACCTCGATATCGTGCACTTCGCCGAATGGTTGGCCGACAGCGTCGGTGCCGATTCACTCAGTGCCAAGGTGGTCAAGCCTCTGTGGGGCATGAGGGTGGCCGTACATTACGGCTGTCATCTGCTGCGTCCGCAGCCGGCCGTGCGATGGGACGACCCGCTCCAGCCAACGAAGGTTGAAGAGCTCGTAGCGGCGCTCGGTGCGGAGGTCGTGGACTACGCCACCAAGATGCAGTGTTGTGGCGGCGTGCTCGACCGTGTGGGCGAGCGCGAGGGCTCACTCGCGTTCGCGCGACGCAAGCTCTATGACCTCCAGAAAGAGGAAGTCGACGCGCTCGTAGTGGTTTGCCCCAGCTGCTTCCAGCAATTCGATCTTAATCAAGCGGCGCTGCAGCGCGCGAACGAGGATTTGCATGTGCCCGTTTTCTACCTGTCGGAACTGATCGCGCTTGCGATGGGACACACTCCCGCCGAGATGGGCCTGGATATGCACCGCGTGCCGGTGAACCCGTTCCTTGCAAAGTGGGAGGCGCGCGCCTGTGACCGGAAGCAGCTGGCGGAGCACTTTGACGTGCAGTTGCTCGTGAAGTGCGAGTCGTGCCAGGCCTGCAAGGACGACTGCCCTGTGTGTAAGGTCGATCCCACCTTCCAGCCCACGGAGATCATCTCGGCGTTGCTGACTGGGCGCCTTGAAGAGGTTGTAGCCGACAATCAGCTGTGGAAATGCCTCGAGTGCTACACCTGCCGGGAGATATGCCATTCACGTATTGGGATGACAGATGTTTTCCGGCAGCTCAAGGAGCTTACGGTGAAAGCCGGAACCGCTCCGGAACCGGTCTCTGCCGCTTATGCCGAGTTTCTCAGAACCGGTGCGCTCGGGAAACCCCGCGAGAGCGCTCGCAAGAAACTTGGACTGTCCTCGCCTCCGGAAGGTGGCGGCGACGTGGTTGCCCGCCTGCTTACAAAGACAGAGGAGTAGAAGCCATGCCACACGATCTCGATCGATACTATGACTTCAAGCCGAGAAACTTTCGTGAGGAGTCTCCATTCAAGATTCATGGCGGCTGCGGACTGATGGGTATCTGCGACGAGAGCGGCGCGCCGATGAGTGGAGAGGCGCCGATCCTCGCTATGGCCGTGCAGCGCGACCGCGGCAATGGACTCGGTGGCGGCTTTGCTGGTTACGGCATCTACCCCGACTTCCCTGACCACTTCTGCTTTCACATGATGTACCACGACCTTGGAGCCAAAGAGGCGGCCGAGGTGATCCTCGACCAACATTTCTTGATCGAGGTGGCCGAGCCGATACCCACCCGGTCCGTCAAAGGCATTACCGGCGCCCCGCTTCTGTGGCGTTACTTCATGACACCTCACACGCACATGCTCGAGGAGCGTGAGGTCTCGGAAGAGGATTACGTTGTGAGTCTGGTCATGCTTTTGAACTCTCAAGTGGACGGTGCGTTCGTGGCTTCCTCGGGTAAGAACATGGGCGCCTTCAAGGGCGTGGGCTATCCCGAGGAGATCGGCCACTACTTCTGCCTGGAGAAATACGAGGGCCACACATGGGTCGGGCACAACCGGTTCCCCACAAACACCCCAGGCTGGTGGGGCGGCGCTCATCCCTTCACACTGCTCGACTGGTCGATAGTGCATAACGGCGAGATCTCGAGCTATGGCATAAATCGCCGCTACCTGGAGCAGTTCGGCTACGCATGCTCGCTCGGCACGGATACCGAGGTTGTCGCGTACCTGTTTGACTTGCTTCTCCGCCGGCACAGGCTGCCCATCGAACTCGCCTGCAAGGTCCTCGCACCGCCACTGTGGTCCAGGATCGACCGCATGCCCGCTGAAAAGGCCGAGCTCATGCGTTCGCTTCGTGCGGTATACGGCCCGGGCATGCTCAACGGCCCCTTCGCTATCGTGCTCGGTTTCAACGGAGGAATGGTAGCGCTGAACGATCGTATCAAGCTTCGCCCGCTTGTGGCCGCACGCAGCGGCAGCAAGGTCATGGTGGCCTCCGAGGAGAGCGCCATTCGCACCGTACTTCCCAAACCCGACGAGTTGTGGACGCCCAAGGCCGGTGAGCCCGTCATCGCCCGGATCAAGGGAGTGCAGTCACCGTTGTCGCCGATTGAGGCTTCGCGCGCAGTGATAACTGCCGAGATGGCGTACACCGCCGAGGAGGTCATGGTCTGAAATGCGACAATCTTTCATCCAGCCTGAGTTCCGGGTCAAGATAGATTACGACAAGTGCCACAAGTGCGGCAGGTGCGTACAACAGTGCGGTTGGGATGTGTATGACTTCAGCGAGCGTCCCATTCCGCATGACGAGAGGTGTCGTGCCTGTCACCGCTGTGTGACATTTTGCCCGGCACACTGCATAACTATAGAGAAGAATACGCTCGCCTTTCGTGATAATGACAACTGGTCTACCGACGCGCTAAAAGCGGTTTGGAGGCAGGCCGAGACAGGCGGCGTTCTACTTACCTCCATGGGTAACCCGCGCCCCTACGAGCGTATCTTCGACAAGCTGGTGCTCGATGCGTGCCAGGTCACGAATCCTTCCATCGATCCGCTCCGCGAGCCAATGGAACTGTGTACCTACCTCGGACGCAAGCCAGATAGCGTCGAGGTTGTTTCGGACGGCAACGGCGGCTTTATGCTCGCCGATGGCGCCGGCATGCACCACAATATCAAGCTTGACACACCGATTGTCTTCTCGCCGATGAGCTATGGTTCGGTGTCGCTGGGCGTCCATCGCTCACTCGCGATGGCGGCTGAGCGGTGCGGCATCCTCATGAATACCGGCGAAGGAGGTCTGCACGAGGATCTTCACCCATTTCAGGACAACGTGATCGTGCAGGTGGCCTCGGGTCGCTTCGGCGTATCGCGCGAGTACCTGCAGCGCGCCGCCGCTATCGAGATCAAGATCGGTCAGGGCGCCAAGCCGGGCATCGGCGGACATTTGCCAGGCGAGAAGATCGACCGCGAGGTCTCGGCCACGCGTATGATCCCGCAGGGCAGCGACGCCATTTCGCCTGCGCCGCACCACGATATCTATTCAATCGAGGATCTGCGCCAGCTGATATACGCACTGAAGGAGGCGAGCGGCTACAAGCCGGTGGGCGTGAAGATCGCGGCTGTGCACAACGTGGCGGCTATAGCGAGCGGTATTGTGCGCGCTGGAGCCGACTACATCTACCTCGACGGCTTCCGCGGCGGCACGGGTGCGGCCCCCGCCGTCATTCGCGATCATGTCGGTATTCCGCTAGAGATCGCGATAGCCGTTGTGGACCAGCGCTTGCGCGAAGAAGGCATCCGCAACCAGGCCTCCATCGTGGCTGCGGGTTCCATCCGCTCGTCGGCAGACGCTGCCAAAGCAATTGCGCTTGGCGCGGACGTGGTCGCCATCGGAACTGCGACGCTTCTCGCGCTTGGCTGTCACCTGTGCCAGAGCTGTCATACCGGCAGGTGCTCGTGGGGCATCACTACGCAGAAGCCGGAACTCACGCGTCGCATCGATCCAGAGTGGGGTGCCGAGCGGTTGACGAATCTTGTGAATGCATGGAGCCACGAGCTTCAGGAGATCCTGGGTGCGCTCGGGGTGAATGCGGTGGAGAGTCTGCGCGGCAGCCGAGAGCGACTGCGTTCAATCGGACTCGACGAGTCAACAGGTCTCATTCTCGGCGTCAAGCCGGCCGGACTTTAGGAAGAGAGGAGTTGAAGAGATGATAAAGCCAGCAAGTATCGCTCCGCCCGCTGGCGTGATCGAAGGTTATCGCTACATGGCACCGGTGGTCGAGCGTGACGGAGAAATCGTGCGTATCGACGCACAGGGCGTGTACTTTCAGCAGTTGAACGGCGCAGTGCGCGATGAGATTGCGGCAGGGGCGAAGCTTATCAAGATCGCGAATGTTAACGGTCAACGCTACATCGGTACCGGTCTTGGCGTGTCCGGCGTGAAGATCGAGATCGAGGGTACCGCGGGCAATGACCTCGCAATGCTCACCGACGGCATAGAGATCGAGGTGTTTGGTAATGCCCAGGACGGCGCGGGTAACACGATGAGCAATGGCCGTATCGTTGTGCGCGGAGACGCTGGCGATGTGCTTGGTTACGGCATGCGTGGCGGGTGCGTCTACGTAAAGGGTGACGTGGGCTACCGGGTGGGCATCCACATGAAAGCGTACGAGAAGCTCGTGCCGGTGTTGGTATGCGGCGGCAAGGCGCTGGACTTTTTTGGCGAGTACATGGCGGGCGGCATGCTTGTCCTGCTCGGCATGAACACGCGCGATGAGCGTCAGCCGATCGCCGGTGGGTTTCTCGGCGCAGGCATGCATGGAGGGGTCATATATGTGCGTGGCACCGTCGAGCCGTGGCAGTGTGGTGCTGAGGTGGGCATCACGACGGCGAGCGAAAAGCACATGACCGAATTGCGTCCCGTGATCGAGGATTACGCCGCGGCGATGGGGATGGATGCTGAGCATATCCTCTCTCAGCCCTTCAAGCGTATCGCGCCGATAAGCCATAGGCCGTACGCCAAGCTTTATGCCTTGATGTAACCGGCCCGCCCCATGCGGAAGATTCTCACATTGTTCTTGATTATGAAACACATACGAAACATCGGCTTCTTACACTAACGGTGTATTCATAAGCTTCGATATAGGAGGACTCGACAGATGAGCAAGAAAATGGATAAGGACTACGTGCTGAAAAGTGTGGAGGAGCGGGGCACGCGCTTCGTGCGCTTTTGGTTCACTGACGTGCTGGGTTTTCTGAAGTCGTTTGCGGTGACCGACAGCGAGCTCGAAGGTGCATTTGCCGAGGGAATGGGCTTTGATGGATCCTCGATCGATGGGTTCACGAGGATCGAAGAGTCGGACATGGTTGCCTTCCCCGACCCTTCTACGTTCCAGATGCTACCGTGGCGCAGCAATGGCGAGGACGGCGGTACTGGCCGTATGTTCTGCGAGGTGATGAACCCTGATGGTACCCCGTTCGAGGGCGACCCCCGTTATGCGCTCAAGCGTGTGCTCGGAAGGGCTGCCGACATGGGTTACACCATGTACGTGGGACCGGAACTCGAGTTCTTCTACTTTGCTGATAGCAAGGGTACCGAACTCCTTGATAATGGCGGTTACTTCGACCTTACGCCGCTTGATGCGGCGAGTGACCTGCGCCGCGATACCGTGCTCGCGCTGGAAAAACTTGGCATCCCGGTAGAGTACTCTCACCACGAGGTGGCTCCGTCGCAGCATGAAATCGACCTGCGCTACGCTGACGCCCTTACCATGGCCGACAATGTGATGACCTACCGTCTCACTGTGAAGGAGATCGCGCACGCCAACGGCGTATACGCCACTTTTATGCCCAAGCCCATCCAGGGCCAGAACGGTTCGGGCATGCACGTACATCAATCGCTTTTCAACGCCGAAGGCAACGCTTTCTTCGACGTGAACGATCCCGATGGCTACAATCTCTCGCAGGTTGGTAAGTCCTACATCGCCGGTTTGCTGAAATATGCACCCGAGTTCTGCGCGGTAACGAACCAGTTCGTGAACTCATACAAGCGCCTGGTCCCTGGATACGAGGCCCCGGTATACGTGACCTGGGCGCGCCGTAACCGCTCGGCCATGGTCCGTGTGCCGATGTACAAGCCCGGCAAGGAGGTTGCGACCCGCGTCGAGCTGCGCAGCCCCGACCCTTCGGCCAACCCTTACCTTGCCTTTGCGGTCATGCTCGGCGCCGGTCTCAAAGGCATCGAGGAAGGATTGAGCCTCATGCCCGAGGCCACGAACAACATCTTCCACATGACTGAGGAAGAGCTGGAGGCTGCAGGCATTCAGACGCTGCCGAAGGACCTTGGCGAGGCGATTGCCCTGTTCGAAAAATCCGAACTGATGAAGGAAGTCCTTGGCGAGCACATCCACAGCTTCTTCGTTGCCAACAAGAAGAAGGAGTGGAGCGAGTATGTGACCTATGTATCACCATGGGAGCAGGACAAGTATCTGGCGATTCTGTAGATCGGCGCTAACTCCGGCCGCCGATTTGGCAAACATGTAGTGACAAGGCGCCGGGCGGGAGGCTTTCCGCCCGGCTGCGCTTGAGGTGCGGAAGGAGGTTCGTTAGGTGCATGTGAAGCGTGTCGTAGTGATCTCTGACGATCGTCACTTTAGTACCTGGGTCGAGTCCGCCATCGGTGCCCTCGACGTACTTATCTCCTGCTGTCCGGCCTCTGAGCTCGGAGATCGCCTATTGAATGCTCCGGGCGATCTCGTAATCGTGGATACAGGCCGCTCGCCAAATGATGCGATCGATATGGCTGAGTCAGCAGCAGCCGGAGGCGCTGAGATCAGGATGCTGCTTGTGCTGGACCAAGAGGCCCTCGAATGCCTCCGTATGCCGATACGCTGTCTGACCGATTTCGTCGTTCGCCGAGCATTGCCCATTGAGTTGGCCGCGCGAGTACGCATGCTTCTGTGGCCCGGGGAAGAGGTGGCCGTCAACGAGATTATCCGGATAGATGGCCTCACCCTGAACCTCGCCACTTATCAGATCCACGTGCACGGCGAGCCGGTGGAGTTCGCATACCTCGAATACGCGCTCCTCTCTTTTCTCATGACTCATCCGAACCGTGTCTACAGCCGTGAGATACTGCTAAGCCGGGTATGGGACACGGATTATTTTGGTGGGGCCCGGACAGTTGATATCCACATCCGAAGGATACGGGCCAAACTGGGTCCGGAATTGTCGAGCCGCCTCGAAACCGTTCGCAGCGTGGGCTACCTCTGGCGGATGTAGACGGCCGAGGAATCACACTCAAGACATCCACGCGTTTGAGAAAACTTGACAATGGTCGAATCAGATTTTATATTGCTGAGTATCGGTAGATATTCGTACACGCTCAAGCTCTGAGCATGCGTGCACGGTGAAAGGAGAACAAGAATGGGCAAGATATTGGGAATAGATCTTGGCACTACCAACTCAGCGGTCGCGGTACTTGAAGGCGGCGAGCCTACAATCATCGTCAATGCCGAGGGCGACAGGACTACACCATCTGTGGCTGCTTTCCGCAGGGACGGCGAGCGCGTCGTGGGCAAGGCTGCGAAAAACCAGGCCATTACCAACCCGGAGAATACGATTACGTCGATAAAGCGATTTATCGGTCGCCGCTTCGAGGAGACTGATTCCGAGCGCAAGACTGTCGCTTATAACGTGAAGAAGGAGAAAGACGGCCGAGCAATAGTTGAGATCGAAGGGAAGAACTACACGCCTGAAGAGATCTCGGCGATGATCCTGCAAAAACTCAAGGCGGATGCCGAAGCGTATCTCGGCGAAAGTGTGACCGAAGCGGTTATTACCGTGCCCGCCTACTTCAATGACATGCAGCGTCAGGCCACCAAGGACGCCGGCAAGATCGCAGGGCTTGAGGTCAAACGCATCATCAATGAGCCGACCGCCGCCGCGCTCGCGTACGGCCTGAACAAGGGAGACGAGAGCCAGACGATCCTGGTTTTTGATCTCGGAGGCGGAACATTCGACGTCTCCATCCTTGAGCTGGGCGACGGAGTTTTTGAGGTCAAGTCCACCAGTGGCGATAACCACTTGGGTGGCGACGATTGGGACCAGCGAGTTATCGATTGGATCGCCGACAAGTTCAAGGCGGACCAGGGTATCGATCTGCGCGTTGACAAGATGGCGCTTCAGCGCCTCAAAGATGCTGCAGAGAAGGCGAAAATCGAGCTATCCACCACGCAGACCACGCAGATCAACCTGCCTTTCGTGACCGCCGATGCCTCAGGCCCCAAGCACCTTGATTACACCTTGACCCGCGCGGAGTTCCAGAAGGTCACGAGCGATTTGCTCGACAGGTGTAAAAAACCGGTCGAGGCGGCGATCAAGGACGCTGGGATCAAATCTTCAGAGATCGAGCACGTTATTTTGGTAGGTGGCTCCACCCGTATGCCAGCGGTGGCGGAGATGGTCAAGAGCATCACCGGAAAGGATCCTCACAAGGGCGTGAATCCGGATGAGGTCGTGGCCATAGGCGCCGCCATACAGGGAGGCGTTTTGGCAGGGGACGTGAAAGATATTCTCCTGCTCGATGTCACGCCGCTTTCTCTGGGTGTGGAGACCTTGGGCGGAGTGATGACGAAGCTCATAGAGCGCAACACCACCATCCCGACGCGGAAAAGCGAGATATTCACTACGGCGGCTGATAATCAGACTTCTGTGGAGATACACGTCTTGCAGGGCGAGCGCGAGATGGCGGCGCACAACAAGACGCTCGGCAAGTTCCACCTTATGAACATTCCGGGAGCGCCGCGCGGCGTACCCCAGGTCGAGGTTGCGTTCGACATCGATGCGAACGGGATTGTCAATGTGTCAGCCAAGGATCTTGGGACCCAACAGGAGCAGAAGATCACAATCACCGGCTCCACGGCGCTTTCCGACGAGGAGATCGACCGCATGGTCCAGGACGCGGAATCGCACGCCGATGAGGACAGAAGCAGCAAGGAAGCGGCTGAGGCGCGAAACACCGCAGACACCCTCATATACCAGAGCGAAAAGTCGATGAAAGACCTTGGGGACAAGGTGCCGACCGAGACTCGTACAGAGATCGAGGCTGCTATCGAGGAGTTGAAGAAGGACCTGGAGGGAGAGGATACTCCCAGTATTCAGGCAGCGGTCGAGAAGTTGCAGACAGCAAGCTACAAGTTGGCTGAAATTATCTATGCGGATGCCCAGGCGCAAGCCGACTCCGGAGACGGTCAGGAAACGAAGAGTGACGATGACGAAGTCGTAGAAGCCGATTACGAGGTAGTCGACGACGAAGACAAGGACAAGAAGTGATATCCGGCAAGAAGCGCAAAGATGTAGATCCGGAGCTATCCGACGATCTTGGGCCTGAGTTGGAGTTCAGGGGCGACCAGCTGATCGCCGATCTCGAGGATGCTCGCAACGAGGCGGCAGTTAACCTTGAGACCGCCAGGCGGGTCCAGGCGGAGTTCGAGAACTATCGGAAGCGGGTTTCCAGAGAGCAGGAGGCGGTAGTCAAGCGCGCCTGTGAAAGGGTTGTAGTCAACCTGCTTCCGGTGATTGACAGTCTTGAGCGGGCGATCGATCACGTAGCTTCTTCGGAGGCTCCGGAGTCCCTGGAAGGCATGAAGATGGTTCTCTCCCAGCTGCTTGACGTGGTGACCAAAGAGGGAGTAACCCAGATTGATCCGTACGGCCAGCCCTTCGACCCGCTATCGCATCAGGCTGTTGGGCAGCGGGAGGACGTAGCCGTTCCTGACGGCACAGTAGTCGAGGTTTACCAACGCGGCTATACGATGCACGGCAGAGTTGTCAGGCCTGCCTCGGTTGTCGTTTCGACCGGAGGTCCCGCACGCGAGGAGTGACGAGCCATCGTGACAGCCGGCAAGAATTACTACGACACACTCGGCGTCAAGAAGAGCGCCACTGCTGACGAGATCAAGAAGGCATTTCGTCGTCTGGCGAGGAAGCACCACCCTGATGCGGGTGGTTCCGAGGAGAAGTTCAAGGAGATCAACGAGGCATACGAGGTGCTCTCCGATACCCAAAAGCGCGCCCAATACGACCAGTATGGGCAGTACTTCGGCGGCGGTGCGCCGCCGGGCGGAGCTGCTGGATGGCCGCCTGGAGGCGCCGGCGCCGGTGGCTTCGGAGGAGGATGGACGACTGCCAATGTGGATATCGGCGATCTTTTCGGCGATCTCTTTGGTGCGGCAGGCCAGCAACGAGGCGCTTCGGCCAGGCGCGGGCACGATCTTACGTACGAGGCGAAAGTCGAGTTCGGCGAGGCCTTCAACGGCACCTCGATCAGATTAGACGTGCAGCGCATGGAGGATTGCCAGACGTGCGGCGGCAGTGGCGCGAAGCCCGGCACGTCGCGAGTTACCTGTCCTACCTGCTCGGGGAGTGGACATGTGAGTCAGGGAGGCGGGATGTTCGCGTTCCAGCGAACGTGCCCAAGGTGTGCGGGGGCGCGCACGATAATCGAGAATCCGTGCTCTGCCTGCCGAGGGAAAGGCGCGGTAAAGCGAGTCAAACCGTTGACCGTAAATATTCCGCCGGGCGCAGTCGACGGCGGGAAGCTACGCTTTAAAGGCAAGGGAGATCCCGGTGAAAACGGGGGGCCCTCGGGTGATCTATATGTTGTGACACGCGTGGGGGCACATCCGTTTTACGCACGCGACGGAGCCGATGTCATCATGGATCTGCCAATTACTGTCGCGGAGGCGGCGCTCGGCACAACGGTCACGATACCTACCCCTGACGGGAAGAAAGCCAAACTCAAGATCGCGGCCGGCACTCCTGACGGCACGGTGCTTCGGCTGAAAGGCAAGGGTGCGCCGCACCTCAAAGGTTCGGGGCGCGGAGACTTGAAAGTCAAGGTTCGGATCGCGATACCGACGAAACTTACCTCCGAGCAGCGCAAGTTGTTCGAGGAGTTGGCCGAGCTGCCTGCCGAGGATGTAAGAGCGCATATCGGATGATTCTGTGATCTGTCCTGGGGGTGGCCCAGGGCCTGACCTGACTAGTGACGAGAGGTATGGATTGCGATGAAAGACAGGAGATCGGGAGGCAAGAGCCAGCCACTTTACATGATCAGCGTTGCCGCGCTTCTCGCTGGCATGCATCCGCAGACACTGAGGATCTACGAGAGAAAAGAGCTCATCTGCCCGCAAAGATCACCCGGGAACACGCGCCTTTACTCGGAGGCGGATATTGAGCGTCTTCGGCTTATACAACAGATGACCTCCGAGGGAATAAATCTTGCGGGAGTCACTCGGATCCTGCAGCTTACAGCCGAGGTTGAGCGCCTGACGGAGGAAACCGAGGCCCTGAAAGCGCGCATCGCCGGCAAGGGCCGTGAGTTCGCCGAGACGAACAAGCGGTCTGGGCGCGAGTACAGGACGGCGATGGTGGTGGTGAGAAGCGGCGGTCTGGCGAAGCGAAGGGGTACAGGAGCGTGGGGCGACTGATGTTGATTTTGGACTCGGTATCCTGGTGAGGCGGTGTAGTCATGAGATTGGACAAGTTGACGATCAAGGCCCAAGAAGCGCTGCAGGCTGCCTCGGAGGTGGCCAGCAACGCTGACTCGCAGACAGTCGAGCCGGAGCACCTGCTCAAGGTGTTGCTCGATGCCGCGGACGGAATCGCTCGGCCTGTGGCGCAAAAGGTCGGAGCGAACGTCGACGCGCTTTCGGCGGAGGTGTCCGTCACGATAGAGAAGGCGCCTCGCGTGACGGGAACACAGGTCAGAGGGCCGGCCTCTATCGGCCCACGTTTGAACACCGTTCTCACAAACGCTTTCAAGCATGCTGAAGAGCTCAAGGACGCCTATGTCTCGACTGAGCACCTTCTTCTCGGAATCGCCGAGACCGATGGTGAGGCCGGGCGACTGCTCGGCGCGGCAGGCCTGACTGCTCCGAGGCTCCTGCACGCTCTCGAGGAGCTCCGCGCAGGCGCCAGAGTGACAGACCAGAATCCCGAAGCGCAGTTTCAGGCGCTCGAGCGCTTCTCGCGCAATCTCACGCAGGCTGCCCGTAACGGCAAGCTTGATCCGGTGATCGGGCGCAACGATGAGATTCGCAGGGTGGTGCAGGTCCTCTCTCGGCGCACAAAGAACAACCCTGTTCTTATCGGCGAGCCCGGTACCGGCAAGACCGCAATCGTCGAAGGGCTGGCCCAGCGAATAGTCGATGGCGATGTGCCCGAAAGCCTGCGGGGGAAGGACCTGGTTGCGCTCGACCTCGGCGCGATGGTCGCCGGCGCGAAGTACCGTGGCGAATTCGAGGATCGCCTGAAGGCGGTGCTGCGCGAAATCGAGCAGGCCGAGGGGCGGCTGGTGCTCTTTATCGATGAGCTTCACACGCTCGTGGGAGCGGGCGCCGCCGAGGGGGCCATGGACGCCAGCAACATGCTTAAACCGGCTTTGGCCAGGGGAGAGCTGCACGCGATTGGCGCCACGACACTCGACGAATACAGGAAGCACATCGAGAAGGATGCCGCGCTGGAGCGTCGTTTTCAGCCGGTGCTGGTGGGCGAGCCTTCCGTTGAGGACACGATCGCCATACTTCGTGGACTGAAAGAGAAGTACGAGGTGCACCATGGCGTCCGTATCACCGATAGCGCTATCGTCGCGGCCGCGACCTTGTCCGATCGCTACATCGCAGACCGCTTTTTGCCGGACAAGGCGATAGATCTCATCGACGAGGCGGCTTCACGACTGCGGATAGAGATCGATTCGATGCCCACGGAGATAGACGTGCTCGACCGGAGATTGCGTCAGCTTCAAATCGAGGAAGCTGCGCTGCTCAAGGAGTCTGATGAGGCTAGCGCCGAGCGACTCGAGACCCTGCGCTCCGAGATGGCCGGGATCACGGAGAAGCTGACGGGTCTGAAAGCGCGGTGGGAAAGCGAGAAGACGATTATCGACAAGGTTCAGCGCCTGAAAAACGAGATCGACAAGGCGAAGACAGCGGCTGAGCTCGCCGAGCGCGACGGTGATTTGGAGCGCGTCGCCGAGATACGCTACGGCCATATCTTGCAGCTGCAGCGTGAGCTGGATGAGGCCGACGCGAGGCTTGGTGATCTTCAGGCAAACGAGGCCATGCTTCGCGAGGTAGTCACGGAAGAAGAGATCGCCGAAGGGGTCTCCGTGTGGACGGGTATTCCGGTTTCCAAACTGATGCAGGGTGAGATGACGAAACTGATCGACCTTGAGTCCCACCTGCATCAGCGAGTGGTCGGACAGGACCAGGCGGTTTCGGCCGTAGCCTCGGTGGTTCGTCGCTCCAGAGCGGGACTTTCCGATCCGGACAGACCGCTCGGGTCGTTTATCTTCATGGGTCCGACCGGAGTTGGGAAGACCGAGCTTGCGCGAGCCTTGGCGGAGTTTCTTTTCGACGACGAGCGCTCGATGGTTCGCATAGATATGAGCGAGTACATGGAGAAATTCAGCGTACAGCGCTTGATAGGCGCTCCCCCGGGATACGTCGGATACGAAGAGGGCGGGCAGCTTACAGAGGCCGTCCGGCGAAGGCCCTACAGCGTGCTGCTCCTCGATGAGATAGAAAAGGGTCACCCGGATGTGTTCAACATACTACTTCAGGTGCTCGATGACGGTCGGCTCACCGATGGCCAGGGCCGAGTTGTGAGCTTTAGAAACACGATCGTCATCATGACCAGCAACGTTGGCTCGCAGTCGATCGAGGAGTTTGCGCGTTTTGGAGGCGATGAGTCCCAGATGCGCGGAGCCGTCGAGGAGGCGTTGCGCCGAACCTTCCGGCCGGAGTTTCTCAACCGAATCGATGATGTCGTGTTGTTTCATCCACTTTCGATCGAGCAGATCGCCGAGATTGTGGATATCCAGCTTCGCAAGGTGAGAAGTCGTCTCGCCGATCGGAAGATCGCCTTGGAGATCACTCCTGCGGCATTGGAGCGCCTGGCCATCGAAGGGTTCGATCCCGTTTACGGGGCGCGCCCATTGAAGCGCGTTATTCAGCGCGAGGTCGTGGATCGGGTGGCTAAGGCCCTCATCGAGGGCAGGCTATCGACTGAGGATACAGTCACTATAGACATAATCGGAGGCGAGCTGGGACTGAAGGAGGCGTAGGGCTTCTCGGCAACCGGTGTCCATTTTTTGCGGGCCTAGTGTCCGAGATGCTTCGAGACCTCGTCTTTGAGTTCGGCGCTTTTGAATGGCTTGACGATGTACGCCGCGACACCGTGCTGTCTGCCCTCGGCGAGGTCGGAAGCGGCGGCTGCCGTTGTAAGCATGATTACCGTCAGATCAGCGGTCTTCGGTGTAGCGCGGATGATCTCGAGCACCTCAAAGCCGCTGAGCTTGGGCATTACAAGATCGAGGAGCACCAGATCCGGCCGCTGGGCCTCGATGACCCGCAACGTGTCCTCGCCGTCTACCGCCTCGATCAGTGTGCATCCAAGAGGTTGAAGTGCAACGCTGACCAGTCGTCTGATGAATGTGTTGTCATCGGCGATAAGTATCGTTTTGTTTTGCATCGCGGGTACGTCCATCCCCAGCGGACAGGTTTTTCCGAAGCGCCCCTTCAAATAGTTATTCCACCTTGGTCGCTGGATTCCTGTAGATTGCCGCTCTTGGAATTCATGGGACGAAAGATCGATGTTTGGTGCAGGGGTAAAGGCGTCTGCGTCGAAATTAATTTTGATAGGGCCGGTGTCAGATGGGGGCAAGAAGTGGAATCCAAAGAGGCCGAAAGACGCGAAGGCATGCACGTCCGCGCGTTGATGTCGCAAGCGGATGAGGGGTTCATCGCCCTGGATGACGGAGCGCGTGTCCGGATATTCAACGAGTCAGCTGAGGCTTTGCTCGGAGTCGCCCGAAGTGAGGCGAAGCAGCGAACCTTGCTCGAGCTTGGACTGTCCGAATTGCATCAGGCAGCAAGTGATGTCCTGGAGTGCGGTGATGCCGTTTCGATAGTGCTGGAAACAGGGAATCGCGTTTTGAGCTGCAGGGCCACCGCGTTTTGCGACAGAAAAGGTGGTGGCGTTGCCATTGTGGTTCGGGATGACACCGAGCTTGTAATGCAACACGAGCGATCGGTTGCGATCCTGGAGGGAATCCATGATGGCCTCGTCGTCTTCGCGCCAGACGGCAGGGTCACATATATCAATCCGGCTGCATGCGAGATACTCGGCGTTACGCACGAAGACACGGTGGGAATCTGCACCTCGATGCGCAAGCTTCTAGGCCTCGAAAGCGCCTGCTCTCAGGATACCAACGCTTTTCCTTTGACAGAGCCCGGCGCTGATCTGATCGGAGGAGGCGGGTTCGAGGAGGTCGAGCTCTCAGAGCCTGTGCACAGGATCCTGGCGGTTCGCACTAATGCTGTTACAGACAGAAGCGGCAAGTACCTCGGGTGTGTTTCCACCCTGAGTGATGTTACGGCGGAGCGCGAAATCGCAGTGATGAAGAACGAGTTCGTCTCGATGGTAAGCCATGAACTGCGCACACCACTTACCTCGATCAAGGGATACGTGGACCTGATTTTGGAGGACGCCGCGGGAAGCATCAACGAGACCCAGCGCGAATTCCTGGAGATAGTGCAGGAGAACTCGGACAGACTCGTCTCGCTCATCAACGACCTTTTGGACATCTCCAGAATCGAATCCGGCAGGGTTCATCTGAAGGTAGAGCCGCTTGAAATGCCCGAGGTCGCGCGCGGGGTTCTCGATACCTTCAGAACAGTTGCCGATAAAGGTCGCGTGACTTTGGAGATGAGCGCCTCTGAGGGGCTGGGGAGAGCCGCCGGCGATCGCGATCGGGTCGGACAGGTACTGATGAATCTAGTCAGTAATGCGATCAAGTACTCACCGGGCGGTGGCAGTGTGCGAGTGTCATTCTCCACTTTGGATGGAAAGGTACTGACCGAGGTGACCGATACCGGCATCGGTATCTCGGAGGAGGATCAGAAAAATCTCTTCACGAAGTTTTTCCGGGTCGACTCCACTTTAACACGCGAGATCGGCGGTACCGGGCTCGGGCTTTCCATATGCAAAAGCGTCGTCGAGCTTCTCGGCGGTGAGATCGGAATGCATAGCGCCGAGGGGCAGGGCAGCACCTTCTGGTTCACGTTGCCTGTGGCCACGGTGGATCTGGTTCGGGTGCCCTCAATCGAGGGTCCGGCGTCCGCTGCGGGCGTGGTCCTCGTGGTGGACAGCAATCCGGAGATCGCCGAGCTGATATGCACTTTTCTCTCCAACCGGGGCTACCATACATGCAAGGCCTTTTCCGCCGAGGATGCGGTACGGATGGCCCAGGAGATTCGACCATCGCTCATCACGCTCGATGTGGTTCTTGAGGACACCGATGGCTTCGGTCTTCTCGAGCGGCTCAAAGAGGATGATTTCTGCTCGAGGATCCCGGTGTTGGTTGTCTCCGTTTCCTGCGACGAAGGAAGGTCCCTGCGCCTGGGGGCTGACGATTACATAGAAAAGCCCATAGACGCAAAGCAGCTTATCCAAATCGCGGATGCGCTAGTGGGACAGGTCGCCTCGCCAGTGGTTCTTGTAGTCGATGACGATCGTTCGATTGTGAGTGTGCTGGCCGAAACGCTCAAGCGCCGTGGATTCGCGGTGCTCTCGGCGTATGACGGGGCGGAGGCGATGGCTGCGGTGAAAAAACGCAGTCCAGACCTGGTTTTGCTCGATCTGATGATGCCGGTCATGGACGGATACGAGGTTATCGCCGCGCTGAAAGGAGCCGAGGAGACCAGCGAAATACCGATAGTCGTGATGACCGCTCACAGGATCGATCAGCTCAAAATCGATCTTGTCGAGATGGCCTCCGACCGGTTAGCCAAGCCCATATTGCCAGAACAGCTTGCCGAAAAGGTTGAAGCGCTGTTGTTGAATAGGTCGGTGTGAGGAATGGCCAGAATATTGGTAGTGGATGACGAGCCTCACATCCTCAAGCTGGTGAGTTTTTCACTTTCGAGCGCGGGGTACCAGGTGTCTGAGGCGACTGATGGCGCTGCGGGGATCTCCGCAGCGACCGAGATAAAGCCCGACTTGATTCTCATGGATGTGATGATGCCGCTGATGACCGGGTATCAGGCGCTCGAAAGGCTGAAGGCCGATCCTGAGACGGCGGAGATTCCGGTGGTCATGTTATCGGCGAAAAGTCAGCTCTATGAACAGGAGGAAGGCTTGCGGTTAGGGGCGGTAAGGTACATATGCAAGCCTTTCACGCCCAAGGTGCTGGTGCAAATGGTTGAAGAGGTACTATCAGGGGTGCATGAGAGGAGTTGAGCAACGATGGCCAGAAAGATTCTTGCCGTTGATGATGAGCCTTCGATCGTCCGTCTTGTCACAGCGGCTCTCAACGCAAGGGGCTATGAAGTCGTCGCCGCGGCCAACGGCGAAGAGGCCCTGGAGATGGTCGCCCGCGAAAAGCCGGATCTCATCGTGTGTGACATTATGATGCCCAAGATGGATGGCCGTGAGGTCGCCAGGCGCCTAGCGGCTGATCCGGCAACCAAGGGGATACCGCTTATCTTCCTTTCGGCCATAGGAGACATCAAGGACCAGCTGAGCACTCTGGATGAGGGCGGGCAGGAGTATCTCACCAAACCGTTCAATCCTTCTGAGCTCGGAGACTATGTGGATGCTATGCTGGATCCGTCGAGAAAAGGTGAGATAGAAAAGTTGCGCAGGCAGCACGTGGGAAAATTGCGCGCGATGACGGAGATAATGCAGCGCAGACGGGGCTGATTGCCTGGCCCGTTGGTGCACCTCGGGTCGCTTGGCGCCGGAACAGGACGAGGTTATGCGCGAGATAGACTCCGAGGGTGTTCCCATCAAGGTTTGGGCCACCGAGATAGATGACTCAACGATGGCACAGGCTCGCAATCTGGCGAATCTGCCGTTCGCTTTTCGGCATGTCGCTATAATGCCCGACGCGCACGTCGGATACGGGATGCCAATAGGCGGGGTATTGGCTGCGATCGACAGAATCATACCGAACGCGGTTGGACTCGATATCGGCTGCGGCGTATGCGCGTGGAGAACCGGAATATCCGCCGAGGAGTTTCTCGGCCATCGAAGCGCGATATTGAATGACGTGCAGCGAAGCGTGCCCCAAGGGTTTCATTGGCATCGCGAGAGTCAGAGGCACAGGACAGATCTGTTCGACTCGATCCCGGAGATTGCACTATTGAGTGAGCAGGCCCACAAGATAGAGCGTCAGGCAGGTACATTGGGGGGAGGAAACCACTTCATCGAGTTCCAGCGTGACGGCGAGGACGTCATCTGGATCATGGTTCACTCCGGTTCCCGAAACCTGGGTAAGCAGGTAGCGGAGCACTACGATGCCATAGCGCGGAAAATCAACGCCGCTGAGGGCTGGAAGGTGCCCAAAGCATGGGAGCTGGCCTATCTCGATATTTCCAGCCCTGAGGGCCGCGAATATCTTCAGGCCATGGCGTGGTGTCTTCGCTTCGCCAGGGAAAATCGCCGCCTGATAGCGGATTCGGTCCACACTGTCGTGGTCAGGCGCTTTCCGCAAGCAAGTTTTGATGACGTGATCGACGTTCACCACAACTACGCCGCTGTCGAGACTCATTTTGGGCGGGAAGTCGTGGTTCATCGGAAGGGGGCGGTCCGGGCGGTCGGGCGCGTCATCGTTCCAGGCTCGATGGGCACCGCCTCGTACATTTGCAGAGGCCTTGCCAATCCCGACTCATTTGAGTCTTGCTCCCATGGCTCGGGACGGGCGTTGGGACGCAAGGCGGCCATGCGCGCCATATCGCCGGAGTCGGTTAAGGCCCAACTGAAAGATAGCGACGTCGAGTTCGTCGCAGCGAAGAAGGGGCGTATCGCCGAGGAAGCGCCGGCCGCCTACAAGGACATAGAAGAGGTCATGAACGAGCAATCCGATCTTGTTGAGCGGGTAGTCAGGCTGCTGCCTGTGGGAGTCGTGAAGGGTTGAGGCGAGAAGGCCGATCAGCTACTCGCGCCCGAAATCCCGGCGATCATTCCGCCGAAGTATGGAATCAGCCAGATCAGCCAGACAACCAGGCTGTAGCGGTGAAATCCTCGGCGCGCGGTTTCGGTTCCGAATAAGGCGACATAGGTCGCCCAGATCGCATGAGCAAGCATCAGCGCGAGTGCGGCAGTGCCCGTAATGTCGTGGATGACGCTTGACTCGTGCCCGGCGACCTTCAGCCCCTTCATCAACCATGTGCCGTAAGCGTCCCAGGTAAGCCCCAGCCAAAACGCGATGACGTGCCACAGCTTTAGGTCGCGCGCGAATCGCTCGCCCCACACTCCCGCAGTGTAGAAAATAAAGGCGAGTGACATAACGATCGATGGCCATATCAGGTGTTCGAGCATGAGTCATGATAGCATCGCAGCTTGACCCTCGCCGGTTATTTGGCTATCCTGTGCGAACGATTCTAGTTCAGCGAAGGAGGTGCAAAGAGAAGATCATGGTTCGCCTGTCCGTGTTTGTGATGATGATGGACATGATGATGACCCAGCCCGGGTCTGGTCGCGTTGGCGGCTGTTCCGGGCGCCTCGGCCACCCGGCCGGACGCTAGGTCGGGTACATCTGTTTCATCGACACAAACAACGAAAGGCAGGTTTATCATGAGTAACTCTGATGCGCCCCGAGTACCTGGTTTTGACACAATAGCCGTTCAGGGCGGCACCGCTCCTGATCCCACGACCGGCTCACGCGCCGTACCGATCTATCAGACGGTGGCGTACAATTTCCGCGATACCGAGCATGCAGCCGATCTTTTTGGCTTGCGAGCGTTCGGCAACATCTACTCCAGGATCATGAATCCAACCAACGACGCTCTTGAGCAGCGTATTGCATTGCTCGAGGGGGGAACCGCGGCCCTGGCGACCTCTTCCGGGCATGCGGCTGAGGTGTTGTCGCTGCTCAATGTGGCGGGGGCCGGCGACTCGATTGTGAGTTCGAACTCCCTGTACGGCGGCACCTGGAATATCTTCCTGCATACATTTCGCAAGCTCGGCATAGAGGTGCGTTTTGTGGAGACCACTGACACCGACGGTTTTGCCGCCGCATCGGACGCGACCACGAAGGCGTGGTTTGTGGAGACGATCGGCAATCCTCGGCTGGATGTACCCGATATCGCTGGCTTGGCGGATGCGGGACGTTCCCTGAACATTCCGTTGTTCGTGGACAGCACGTTTGCGACTCCGTATCTTTGCCGACCTATTTCGCATGGCGCGGCCGTGGTGATTCATTCGCTTACCAAGTGGATAGGCGGACACGGCACGTCGATCGGTGGCGTTCTGGTCGACGGCGGTAACTTCGATTGGGGCGGAGGCCGGCATCCGTGGTTCACTGAGCCGGACCCGAGTTACCATGGCCTAAAGTTCTGGGAGGTTTTTGGCAACTTTCCGGGTCTTGGTAATGTCGCTTTCGCGATCAAGGCCCGAGTCCAGCTGCAGCGGGATTTCGGCGCGTCACTTTCACCCTTCAACGCGCAACAGGTTCTTCTCGGCCTGGAGACGCTTTCCTTGCGGGTGCAACGTCATTCTGACAACGCACTGGCCGTGGCCAAGTACTTAGAGGAGCATCCCAAGGTGGAATGGGTGACATACCCAGGACTTGAGACCCACCCGACAAGGAGCAACGCCGAGCGGTATCTGGAAAACGGGTACGGCGGGATCGTTGTTTTCGGTGTAAAGGGCGGCAGGGAGGCTGGCCGGAACCTGATAGATGGGGTGCAGCTCTTTAGTCACCTGGCGAATGTCGGTGACGCGAAGTCGCTCATAATCCACCCATCCACTACGACTCACAGTCAGCTTTCCGCCGAGGAATTGCAGGCAGGTGGCATCTCCGAGGATCTGGTACGTCTCTCGATAGGTATCGAGGATGTCAATGACATAATCGCCGATTTAGAGCAGGCTCTCGAGAAGGTGTGATGCAGGGTGAACGCCTCTAACGTCATACGTCTTCCCGCTGGCTTGCGCCTGGCCGGCGGTGGATATCTTCCCAAAGTCGACATTGCGTATGAGACTTTTGGTGAGCTTGACGAGCATCGCGCCAACGCGGTGCTCGTCTGCCATGCTCTGTCTGGGGACTCGCACGTAGCCACTGGGCCTGGCGCCGATGGCAAGGAGCGCCTGGGTTGGTGGGAGCCTATGGTTGGACCGGGGAAAGCGATCGACACGGACAAGTATTTTGTCATCTGCAGCAACGTGCTTGGAGGTTGCTCTGGGACGACCGGCCCGAGCTCCATCGATCCACAAACCGGCAGACCTTACGGACTGAATTTCCCGATGGTAACGATCGAGGATATGGTCGATGCGCAGGCGGCGCTTCTGGATGAGCTGGAAATCGACTCTCTGCTCGCCGTGGTCGGCGGTTCAATGGGCGGCATGCAGGCGCTTTCATGGGCTCGGCGATATCCGCAGAGGGTAGCCAGCGTGATCGGATGCGCTACCACCTGGCGGCTGTCGCCGCAATCCATTGCGTTCAACGAAGTGGGCCGCAGGGCCATTCTCGGCGATCCTGGGTTTATGGGCGGCGATTATCACGACGAAGGGCAACCTGAACACGGCCTGGCGATAGCGAGGATGATCGGGCACATCACATATCTGTCCGAGGAGTCGATGCGGGACAAGTTCGGTCGCCGACTAGCCCTGCCCGATGGGCATGCGTTTGATTTCGTGACCGAGTTTGAGGTCGAGAGCTACCTTGCCCATCAGGGCCGGAAGTTTGTGGAGCGGTTTGACGCGAACACGTATCTATACATGACGAAAGCCATGGATTACTTTGACCTTTCGCGAAAGGCCGGCTCGCTCACAGACGCCTTGCGAGGGATAACCTCGCGTTTTCTGCTGTTGACATTCTCAAGTGACTGGCTTTTTCCGACACGCGAGACGCGTCAGATCGTGGATGCGCTCAGTGAGGCCGGTGCGCATGTCAGCTTCGCTGAGATTGAAAGCCCCTATGGGCACGACGCATTCCTACTCGAGCCCGAACGGCAAGGATCATTCGTTGTGCCCTTTTTGGCTAGCGTGTATTCGGAGAGGGTGACTTCATGACCACCGCTGATCTGTTGCGGGCCGACCTGCGGCTCGTCAAGGACATCATCCCCGCTGGCAGCCGGGTCCTTGACTTGGGTTGCGGAGACGGTTCGCTCATGGTGCATCTTGGGAAAGAGAAAGATTGCGAGGTCCGGGGAATAGAGATACTGCCCGACCGGGTTGCGACTGCAATTGGGCGCGGTTTATCGGTCGTTCAAGGCGACCTCGACGAGGGACTGGGAGCGTTTCCCGACAGAAGCTTCGATGTAGTGGTTCTTTCCCAGACACTTCAGGTAGTCCGCAGGCCAGCTTTTGTCCTAAAAGAGATGCTGAGGGTGGGTAGGTGCGGTGTGCTCACCTTTCCCAACTTCGGGCACTGGCGCATCAGGGCCTACCTGACGCTTCGTGGCCGTATGCCGGTATCAAAGTCGATCCCTTACACCTGGTACGACACCCCCAACATCCACCATACCACCCTGAAAGACTTCCGGGAGTTCGTGGCTGCTTGTGGCGGTGTAATCGTCAGGGAAATACCGCTGACTGTCTCGGCTTGGAGCAGCGACGCCAAGCCGCGAAACATCTTACCCAACCTGTTTGCCGACACCGTACTGGCCCTCGTGACGTCAGAGGATGTGGATTCCCCCTGCTGACATGGTAATCTAGGAGTCGTGACTGATCTCATCATAGATGCTAGTGAGGATATGGGTACACTCGGTCAATTCGGGTACTCTTCGGCGATCAAGGAGATGTTTGAGTCTTACGCCGAGGAAGGGACGATCCTGGCCAGGGTGGCGCGTGTCGACCGGGGGATGCCGATAGTCGTCACGGACTCGGGGTTTATTCGCGCCGAGCCCGCCTCCCACCTGCGCAAAGGCCCCAAGAAGGCGACGTGTCTGGCTGTCGTCGGAGATTGGGTCGCGCTCTTGTGCCCTGAGGGACACAGGCCCGTGATCCAATCCGTATTGCCGCGATCAAGTGAGTTTTCGCGAAAGGATCCCGGATCGGAATCCGGCCAGCAGGTGCTGATCGCGAACATCGACATCGTCTTTGTGATGCAATCTCTTTCGGGATCGGGCGTCAACGTCAACAGGCTCGAGCGCGAGCTGGTCCTAGCGTGGAACAGCGGCGCAGCCCCTGTTATCGTGCTGACCAAGGCCGACCTGGTGGAGGATCCCGCGCGCGGTGCGGCTCTGGCGAGTGAGGTCGCCGGCGGAGTCGAGGTCATCGTCGAAAGCGCTGTGACAGGCGAGGGTATCGATGAGATCCGCCGATATATACAGCCAGGCATGACAGCCGCGCTTCTCGGCAGTTCTGGTGTGGGCAAGTCGACGCTTGTCAACCGCCTGATGGGCGAGAAGCTGGCGGCGACGAACCAGACGCGCGACTTCGATGACAAAGGGCGGCACACCACAGTCGCGCGAGAGATGTTTCCTCTGCCCGGCGAGGGAGTCGTCATCGACACGCCCGGGATGAGGGGGCTTTCTTTGTGGAGCGCGGAAAGGGGCATGAAACTCGCGTTCAGTGACATCGAGCAGCTTGCACAAGGGTGCCGGTTCGCCGATTGCAAGCACGTGTCCGAGCCAGGTTGCGCCTTGATCGAAGCCGTGAAAACCGGCGAGATCTCCGAGAGGAGACTGAGGAGCTGGCACACCTTGCGCGCCGAACTTGATGAACTGGCCGCACGTCAGGTCTATACTACTTCTCGGAGAAGGTCACATTCGACCGAACGGAAAGGTAATCTGTGAGGACACATCGGTTCCAAAGCCCATTCGAGCATTGGCGTAGTGGCCTGGCTGCCGAGATTGCCGTGTTTGCGGCTTTCTTTCTGGTGCTGGCCGGTATGACCTTGCTGCTCGCGCGAGTCTTTTAGGTCAGGACAAAGCCGTGTGGCTCAGGATGCACTGGAAAGATATCCGGATAGTACTCTATTACACCGGGCTTTTCGTTATCGGCATCGGTGTTTTGATGGTGATACCGCTGGTTACAGCGATCCTGTTTCAGGAGTGGAACGCCGCGCTTGATTACCTGGTCGGAGCATCCGCCGCGCTGGCGATAGGTGCCGCGCTGCGTTTTGCGAGAGTCGAAAACCCCAAGGTGAACCATACCCATGCACTTACGCTGACGGCCCTTGGCTGGCTTGCCGCATCGCTGGTAGCGGCGATCCCGATGTGGCTGTCACCAAACTATCCCGGTTACCTGGACGCGCTCTTCGACGCGATGTCCGGGCTTACCACCTCCGGGCTGACCGTGGCGGTCGACCTGGATCACATGGCGAACGCACACAACATGTGGCGACATCTGATGCATCTCATAGGAGGCCAGGGAATTGTCGTGGCGGCCCTTTCACTGGCGATAGGTTTACGCTCCGGCGCCTTCTCGCTTTATCTGGCCGAAGGTCGCGAAGAGCGGATTATGCCAAATGTGATTCACACCGCAAGGTTCATCTGGTTCGTGACTGCCGCCTATGTCCTGATAGGTACCGTGGCTCTTACTCTGGTCAATCTTCATCTTGGAATGGATGCCGCAAGAGGCATGTTACATGCCTTTTGGATTTCGGTGGCAGCCTATGACACCGGTGGTTTTGCCCCTCAGTCGATGAACGCGCTTTACTATCACAGTTTTCTCTTCGAGGCGGTCACGGTGTTTCTGATGGTGGCAGGCGCCATGAACTTCAATCTCCACGCGCAGGTGTGGCGAGGCGATCGTGCGGAGCTTTGGCGAAACATCGAAACCAGAGTTCTGGCAACGAACACATTCATTCTGTCCGCGCTTGTCGCACTCGCTCTGGGCGCGACAGCCGCATTCGATGGGCCCTTTGAGATCCTGCGCAAGGGTACCTATCATGTGATCTCCGCGCACACCGGCACGGGGCACCAATCCATCTACTCCTCCCAGTGGATTACCGACTACGGCGGCGGGGCGATTGCCGCAATACTTCTGGCTATGGCCGCGGGCGGCGCCGTGTCTTCCACAGCAGGTGGCATCAAGGCGCTGCGCTTGGGTATGATAATCAAGACGGTTTTTCATCAGATCAAGGCGGCGACGTCGCCACGCTCGGCGGTAGTGACAACCAGATTTCATCACCTAGGCGAGAAGTTCCTGACTCCAGAGATCGCGAGCGCTTCGGCTATCGTATTTATCCTGTACGTCCTGACCTATATCACTGGGGCCTTGATCGGTACGGCCTACGGTTACGGCTCTGCCGAGGCGTTGTTCGAATCGATTTCCGCCACGGCCAACGTTGGTCTTTCGGCAGGCATAACCAGTCCGGATATGCCAGCTGGGCTGAAGCTCCTCTACATCTTCCAGATGTGGGCCGGTCGATTGGAGTTCATCGCGGTGTTCGTGCTGTTCGCGCAGGTGGCACTCTCGCTAGCCCCGGCGAATAAGGGCAAGCGATGAGGCGTCCGGCGGCTATCCTGGCATTGACGATTGTTTTGTCAGCTGTCCTCATCGGCCAGGCTCATGGAAGGCAGGCCTTTACTCCGGACGAACTGATCAAGATCGATCGCGATCTCGACGGAACGCGAGTGACCATTGAGGGAGAGGCTATCGGCGAAGACCTTCGGGCCGACGCGAAGCATCGCTGGGTCAATCTGCTGGGTGAATCTGTGGCGGTCGGAGTCTACATGCGCAATGCGGACGCGGCGCTTATCGACGACTTCGGCTCGTACAAGCACAGCGGTGATATAGTCCGGATCACAGGCATTGTGAACATCGCCTGTGATCAGCATGGCGGGGATTTCGATGTTCACGCCGAAATTGTGCAGGTAATATCTGAGGGACAGCCGATCTCGCGGCCCCCGCAGATGTGGAAGCTGGTGCTGGCAGCTGTACTTTTCGCCGCGTTCGCGGTGATGGCTGTTGTGTACTCGCGTCGCCGGCCCGGCGGAGTGTGAGCACCAGATAGCCTGGTGTAATCGGGGCTCAGAAGGGAAATCGGTACGATCGTGATTTCTGACAACTCAAATATGACCTTCGGGGCCGAAGGTCTGATAGAGCTTTCCGATGTCGTCAAGGTGTACGATACCGGCGAGGTGCCCTTTACCGCCCTCAAGGGTGTGAGCCTGCGCGTATGCAGTGGTGAGTTCGTCGGATTGATCGGCAAATCAGGGTCGGGCAAAACAACGCTGATCAACATGATCACAGGCATCGATCATCCGACCGAAGGCTCGGTTCAGGTTGCAGGCGCATCAGTTCACTCCCTGAACGAAAACCGGCTGGCAATATGGCGCGGCAAGACCATAGGCGTGGTTTTTCAGTTCTTTCAACTTCTGCCGACGCTGACCGTGATCGAAAACGTGATGCTGCCCATGGATTTTTGTAACGTTTACGATCCGGCGGAACGTCCCGCAAGAGCCATGCACCTTCTCGAGCAGGTGGAGATGGCCGACCAGGCATACAAGTTGCCGAGCGCTATCTCTGGGGGGCAGCAACAAAGGGCTGCTATCGCGAGGGCCCTGGCCAACGACCCGCCGATCATCGCCGCCGATGAGCCTACCGGCAACCTCGATTCGAGGACCGCCGAGTCCGTATTCGGCCTCTTCGAGAGGCTGGTGGATGCAAACAAGACTATCGTGATGGTGACTCATGACAGCGATTTGGCATCACGCGTACGCCGTGCGCTCCACGTTGTTGACGGCGAGATAGCCTCCGAGGAGCTTCGCTAGTGGTCGCACCGCGGTGGCGTAAAGTCTTGCGGGACCTCGCGGGGCACAAGTTCCGCTCGCTGCTTGTCGTGCTCTCCATCTCCGTGGGGATATTCGCGATCATTGTGGTGCTCGGCGCTCGAGGCGTACTGCTGCGAGAGTTCGAAGCTGTGTTCGAGGACTCCAACCCGCCGACCGCCACGATATGGGTCATGAACGCCGATGATGATGTGGTGGACGCTGTCGATCGCGTTGCGGGCGTGCGGGCAGCAGAAGGCCGCCGAGTGACTTCACTCAGGTTCGTGATTGGGTCCGCGCCAAAAGAGGGGGCTCCGGCCAACTGGAGCACCATACAGCTACAAGCGGTTCCCGATTTCGAGAACCAGCAGACAGGACGCTTTAAGGTACTTCAGGATCGCTCGCTGCCTCCGCCGAGAGGAGAGGTGCTCCTCGAGCAGTCCGTCCTGACTATGCACGATCTTTCGGCGGGAGATATCGTTACCGTCGAGACTCGCGAGGGGAAGCACGTGCCGCTTCGCGTCGCAGGCTTTGCGCATGACATCAATGCGTTTCCGGCCCACTTTGTGGGGTATTCGACCGGCTTCATTTCGATGGAAACACTTGCGCTTATCGATGAGCCGGACCGATACAACATGATCTCGGTATTGGCCGAAGATAGGGAGATCACGAGATCGGAAGCGGGGACCCTTGTAACGGCAGTACGAGAAGACGTCCTGGACAGCAGGGGCATTCGGGTTCTGCACTTCGACGTTCCGGAGCCTGGCAGCCACTTTCTCGGAGATATATTTAGGGCAATCTCCTTGCTGCTGCTGGCTTTGGGGGCCCTGAGCATGCTCCTCTCCGGCTTTCTGGTTGTGACCACCATTCAGGCTTTTATGTCTCAGCAGGTGCGACAGGTCGGGATAATGAAGGCCATCGGCGGGAGCACGTCACAGATCAACTCGATGTACATCGGCATGGTACTGGCCTACGGAATACTCGCAGTCGCGCTCGGGCTCCCTACGGGGATTCTGGCCGCCCAGTGGTTTGCGGGATTCGGTGCCGAGCTGCTCAACTTCAGGATCACGACGTACGAGCCACCGCTATATGTAATTGTGATCGGCGTAGTCATGGGCATCGGCTCGCCTCTTCTCTCCGCGATCGTTCCTATTAGGGCGGGGACGAAGATGCCGGTGGCACGGGCACTTGTTGCAACAGGGCTTTCGCGAACCGTTTTCGGGCATGGCTTGATCGACCGCTTGCTGGGACTTTTGCGCGGATTGCCCAGGCCGATAGCGCTGAGTCTGCGCAACACATTTTTGCGCAAGGGGCGACTGGCGCTTACGCTGACGACACTGACGCTTGCGGCTGCGGTTCTCATGAGCGTGCTGACGGTGAGAAGCTCGATATTGCAGACGGTGGACACATTGAGCGTGTGGCGTTTCGATGCGCGCCTTACACTGAGCGGATTCGAGCCAAAGGAGCGAGTGCTCGATATCGCCGAGCGAGGAACCGGCGTGACGCTTGCCGAAGGGATGCTGGAAACAAGCGCGATCCTTCAGCGAAGCGACGGAACCGAGGGGGATGCGGTAAGCTTCGTGGGTCTCGCTCCCGAGAGCCCCTTTGTCGCTCCGCGGATGGAGCAGGGACGTTGGCTTGAGCCCGATGATACTCACGCCATAGTAGTCAACACAGATGCTCTTGAAGCTGAGCCCGAGCTTTCGGTTGGCCGAAGTGTGGAGCTTGAGATTGCCGGAATCACCCAGGAGTGGAGAGTTGCAGGCGTAGTGTCTACCGGCATGATGGGCGCGGTCGTCTTTGCGCCGATGGAGCAGCTGGACGCGATGCTCAACGATAGAGACTTAGTGAATCGGGTTTTTACGAATACCATTTTTGGCCATCAGAGTGCCCAGAAACAGGCTGTAAGCGATCTGCTTCGGCACTATGAAGACGCTGGAATCCAGGTCTTATCGACGCAAACGCAGGTTGAAGAGCGCGATACCTTGGCCGAACAGCTTGGCATCCTGGTGACATTCCTCGCTATAATGGGCGGACTGCTCGCCGCAGTAGGCGTTATTGGGCTGGCCGGCACGATGACTATCAACGTTCTCGAAAGCCAAAGACAGATAGGCGTCATGAGGGCAGTTGGCGCGAGCCATCGCTCGATCTACTCGATTTTCATCACCGAAAGTGTGGTGATCGCACTGCTGGCCTGGGCCATCGGCGCTGTAATTTCCTGGCCGATGAGCCTCGCTTTGGTTCGTATGCTCTCAGGAGCGATGGATCTGCCGCTCGTGTATGCTTTTTCCTGGCAGGGGGTCGTGTGGTGCCTGTTGGCAGTGCTTGTGGTGGCTGTGGCCGCCAGCCTGCTTCCGGCCTACCGTGCGTCTCAAGTGAGCGTACGCGATGCGATTGCGTATGAGTGAAGGGAGCTAAATGCCCGGAACAGGGGTCATAGTCAACGTCCTGGCGATACTCGCGGGCACGGCCTTGGGACTGATCTTCGGCCGCCTGATATCCGAGAGGTTCAGGAGCATCGCCTTTGTCGCGATCGGTATCTCGACCATGATCATCGGGGCAGGGATGAGTATCGGCGGATTGAGCGCCTTGGGGAAAAGCCATCTCGGCGACTACGCCGCGATAGTGCTCGTCGGTTCGCTCGTCTTAGGCTCGCTGCTGGGGGAGGCGATCCGGATCGAGCATCATCTCGAACGCGTCGGCAAGGTGCTGCAAGCAGCCGCTGTGCGCTCGCCAATTTTGTCGCCGGGCAGATCCAGAGAGCCCGGGGAGAAGGGCCGGACGCTGGTGGAGGGCTTCGTCACCGCATCACTGCTCTTTGGCGTGGGCGCGATGACGATTTTAGGCTCGATCCAGGACGGACTGGGTGATCCTTCGCTACTCTATCTCAAGGCGATGCTCGACGGGATCGCCTCGATCGCCCTTGCCACGACGCTAGGAGCCGGGGTTGGCCTGTCGGCTCTCCCGATCCTGATCTTGCAGGGCGGAATCGCGGCGGGAGCCGGAGCCATCGAGCCGATCATCACTCCCGCTGTCATAGACGCCATTCGCGCTTCCGGAGGCGCGTTGATCTTCGCGATCGGGCTGGACCTTTCGGGAGTCAAAAGGTTTCCGGTAGGCAACATGCTTCCCGCGATATTTATCGCCGCTTTTCTCGCAGGCTGGCTGGGGTGAGCGCCGAGAACCACATTCCCGACGACATTGTCGGCGGCGAGGCGTCGTCCACGGAGGAGTCCGTCCGGCTGGAGATCCCAAAGTTCAACTGGGGGGCATTTTTCATCCCTCCGATATGGGGCATAGTGAATCGGCAGTGGTGGGGTGTGCTGTTCCTTCCGGCGTGGGTGTTCGTCGACAACATGCTGCGAAGCGAGAGTACGCTGGGTGCGTGGACCACTGTGGCGGGTGGCGGCATGGCGGTTGCGACACTGGCGCTGCAGACGGTATACGCCCGGCTTGCCGATTCTCTGGCGCTGCGCCGTGTGCAAACGATCGCCGAGTACGACAGATACATGCGCTACCGGCGCGTCTGGGCTGTTGCCGGCTTCCTGGTCGTCGTCGGGATGGGCGTCTGGATCACCCTCTTTATTTTGAGCGGCGCACCTTCGCAGTGACCTGATAGGCGCTCGGGCAGACGTCTGAAAGAAAGCAGACCTCACAAGCCGGTTTCTTGGCCGTGCAGACAGCTCGGCCGTGGCAGATCAGATCGTAGTTGACGCGGTACCACTTTTTCGGCCCAAGGACGTCCATCAGGTCGCGCTCCACCTTGTCGGGCGTTTTTTCGGTAGACAGGCCGAGTCTGTGCGCAAGGCGAAACACATGAGTGTCTACGGCTATGCCCACTACCTTGCCAAAAGCGGCGCCAAGTACGATGTTCGCCGTCTTTCGCGCCACGCCCGGCAGCTGGATGAGCTCCTCCATAGCGTCTGGTACCTGGCCGTCGAAATCAGTCGTGATCATCCGCGCAGTCGCGATTATGTTGCGCGCCTTCTGCCGAAAGAATCCCAGGGAGTGCACCAGCTTTTCGACGTTGGCCTGCTCTGCGTCGGCCAAAGCCGCCGGCGTCGGGTAAGCGGCGAACAACTCCGGTGTTGCCCGGTTGACGGCTTCATCGGTGGTTTGCGCCGATAGAATGACCGCAAGCAGAAGCTCAAAGGAATTTCGATAGTGCAGAGCGGGCCGAGGGTCGCCATAAGCCTGCGCCAGTCGCTCGGCGTAGATGGCGGCAAGGGCTCGGCGTTTCTCGGCGGGCAATGCTATCGCCGACTCTGGATTCATGGGCTTTCCGTCTCTTTCTGAAGGCCGGATCGATCCACGCAAAGGATATCAGTTTGGTTCTCTTGACGCTCCGGTTACCGGCGGCTACCCTACATGAGCCCGCGACGGCCCGCGAGGAGAACGCGATAGATGGCCCTCATCGACCAACTGCTACCTTCTTTGAGATCGTGCGCCGAGTTTTCGGCGGTTAAAAGAGTTGCCGAGCAAGGCGCTGATGTCACGCTCATGGCGCCCGGCCTCATTCGTCCGCTGCTTGCATCGGCGCTGTTCACGCTACGCCCGCGGCCTCTGCTGTGTATAGTGCCCGGCGAGGAAGGCGCGAGGCGCTTCACGCATCAGCTCGCGGCGTTTCTCGGCCCGCAGAGCGTCCTTCGCTTTCCCGAGTTCGGAGTTGCGCCCGGAAGCACCGAATCGCCAGAGTGGCAACTCGCCGGCAACAGGGCAAGCGCTCTCTACTCGCTCATGGAGGGTCGCCCGAATATCGTCGTGGCAAGTGCGCGTTCGCTGCTCAAAAGGCTTCCGTCGCCAGAGTCGCGCCTATTCGATCCGCTGGTGCTTGCGGCTGGAGCGCCGCTAGACCTGAAGGAGGTGGCGCGCAGGCTTCAGCGCATGGGATACACCAGAGCTGAAATCGCGTCGGAACGAGGCTTTTTTGCGATCAGGGGAGGCATCCTCGATGTGTTCCCCGGCGATATTTCGCATCCCGTGCGTGCCGAGCTTTACGGCGATGAGATCGAGACGCTTCGAAAGTATGTGCCGTCCACAGGTCAGAGCATCGGGGATATCGAAGCCCTCGAGATCTTCAGGTGCGGCGAGGTCGCTCAGATAGGTCTGGCCGAGAGTCTTACCGGGCTTACCAGCTACCTTTCGCCCGAAGCGGCGGTTGTTCTGGTCGAGCCGGCCTCACTCTTTATCGACGCCGCAAAGAGATACGACGAGCTCTCCTCGGCGGCCATCTCGAAAACGTCTGTGGAGGAGCGATTCATCTCCCCCGGAGAGCTAGATTTCGGCTCCTTTCCGAGGATGACGATGCTTTCGCTGCTGGCTGGTGAAGGGTCGGTGGACGCGAAGTTTTCCGCCAGGCGGCCGGAGGCGCTCGACACCCAGGAGCGCTTTGTGACCGGCATGCGCTCTCTTGCCGAGAAAGGCTACACCGTTGTTCTTACCGCGCCTCGGCAAAGGTCGCGCGAGAAACTGCGCTCCGCGCTTGCCGACGCAGGTGTGACGGCGCGTCTTTCCTCGGCTGAACTGCCCGCTGGATTCATCATGCCGGAGGCCCGGTTGGCCGTTGTGAGCATCGATGACATTCAGCCCAGATCGACTGCCACCAGGAGAAACGCCGCGGAAGTCGATCCCTCCAAGGTCAAGTTCGCGTTCACTCCCGGCGACTATGTGGTTCATGCGTCTCACGGAATAGCGCTGTTCAAGGAGGTCGGGCGCAAAGAGGTTCTCGGCGTTGAGCGCGAGTATCTTGTGCTGGTATACGCCAAGGGCGACAGGCTCTACGTCCCCGTCGAGCAGATCGACCGCGTCAGCAAGTACGTCGGCCCGCAGGGGACGATGCCGCGCATCACGAGGCTAAACACCGCCGACTGGTCGAAAGCGACGAGCAAGGCCAGGAAGGCGGCGCGCACGCTCGCGTTCGATCTGGTGGACCTCTACGCCAGGCGAGCCTCGGTCACCGGCCACGCGTTTTCTGCCGACACTCCGTGGCAACGCGAGATGGAGGCGGCCTTCCCGTACATCGAGACCCCTGATCAGCTATCGGCTATCGCTGATGTGAAGGAAGACATGGAGTCCGACTCGCCGATGGATCGCCTTATCTGTGGAGATGTCGGCTATGGCAAGACAGAGGTAGCCATTAGGGCCGCGTTCAAGGCCGCCATGGACAACAAGCAGGTGATGATCTTGTGCCCGACGACGATTCTGGCACAGCAGCACTTCATAAACTTCTCTGAGCGCTTCGAGCCGTTCGGTGTTCGGGTGGAGGTTCTTTCAAGGTTCAGAACCCCGGCCCAGCAGGCGGTATCACTTGAAGGGTTCGCCAAGGGCGAAGTCGCCGTTCTTATCGGCACGCACAGACTTCTATCGCGAGACGTTTCGCCCCGTGACCTAGGACTGGTCATCATCGATGAGGAGCAGCGATTCGGCGTCGAGCACAAGGAGCACCTAAAGAACCTCCGTGAGCAGGTTGACGTGCTGGCCATGTCGGCGACCCCGATACCCCGGACGCTGCAGATGTCGCTGTCGAGCGTGAGGGATATGAGCGTGATCGACACACCTCCGGCAAACCGGCATCCCGTCCAGGTCTGTGTCTGCGAGTGGAACGAAGCTACCGTCTCCGAGGCTGTCTGCCGAGAGCTGGAGCGCGGCGGGCAGGTCTACTATGTATCAAATCGCATCGGCGGAATCGATGACGCCGTAAGACGCGTACTCGCGGTAGCACCTGAAGCGAGAATAGGCGTCGCGCATGGAAAGATGAGCGAGAAGCGGCTCGAGCACATCATGGAGAGCTTCTCGGCAGGGGAGTTCGACATCCTGGTGGCCACCACGATCATAGAGAGTGGAATCGACAACCCGCACTCGAACACACTGATCATCGAGGACTCCCAACGGTTGGGGCTGTCTCAGCTCTATCAGCTGAAAGGCCGAGTCGGAAGGAGTCATGTTCGGGCGTTCGCCTACTTCATGTTCCCGAAGATCGATGCGCTTACCGAGCAGGCCGTGGAGCGGTTGGCGGCTATTCAGGAGAACGCCGAGCTGGGCAGCGGGATCAAGATCGCGATGCGGGATCTTGAGATTCGCGGAGCGGGATCGCTTCTCGGCGGAGAACAGAGCGGAAACTTCAACGCGGTCGGCTTCGATCTGTTTGTGGAGATGCTTCGCGAGGCGGTAGCCGAGGCGCGCGGTGAGCCGGTCGTCGCGTTTCCGGAGGTCAGGATCGATCTGCCGGTAGCGGCGTTTCTGCCGGAAGGGTATGTGACCGAGGTCGACGAGCGGGTGAGGCTCTACCGAAGACTTGCGGGAGCGACCGGTCTGGAGGCGCTCGAGCAGATCGAGAGGGAGTTGCTTGAGCGCTATGGCGACGCTCCCGAGCCAGCCCAAAACCTTGTGGCCCTGGCGAAGATCAAAATACTTGCTGCCCAGGCCGAAGTGACGCGCGTTGCGGTCGTGCGCGATAGGTTACAACTGGCACCGGTTCGTCCTGGCCCGGCGACCCGAAAAAGTCTTATCTCGGCGGGAGCTGTGCTCTCCGAAAAGGACTTCACGCTTACGAAAAATTTAAAGTATGGAGGTTCTGCGGTAGAGGCTGCGCAAGAGATTCTAAATGTTATACTTCGTGAAAGCTGACAACGAATGACAATATAGGAGGGCTTGTGAGTATTCTCCGGATCACTATCACTTCAATGCTAGTCGCTGCTCTTGCCTTTGGAACCTTCGGTTGCGCGGGGGGTGCGGGGGGCGGTGAGATCGCGGCACGCGTAAATGGCGAGGCCATCAATCTGGCGGATCTCGATCAGCAAGTCGAGGAATTAAGGGAAATGTATCCTCAGATGTTTGAGGGGCTCGACGGAGAAGGTCGGCTGCTTGAGTTCAGACAGCAGACCCTCGACAGCATGATAAACACGATACTCTGGCAGCAGGCCGCCGAGGAGCGCGGAGTCACCGTTTCCGACGCCCAGGTCCAGGAGCGAGTCGATGAGCTGAAGGCCGGGTTCCAGGAGGCCGCACAGTTTGAGCAGGCCCTTGAGCAATCCGGTATGACACTCGAGGACCTCAAGGACGAGATCCGAAACCAGATCCTGACAGAGCTCCTGCTGGCCGAGATCAGCCCCGCCGTTGAGGTAAGCGAGGCGGAGATCAAGGAGTTCTACGAGGCCAACAAGGCTCAGTTCACCGAGGCGGCTGCGGTCCGCGCATCGCACATACTGTTCAATACGGAAGAAAAGGCCCTGGCCGAAAGTGTTCTCGCCCAGCTTCGCGATGACGCTGACTTCGCTGAGCTGGCAACCCAGCACTCGAAGGATCCGGCTTCTGCGGCGAACGGCGGAGATCTGGGCTGGCCCACGGTGCCTTATGTCCCGGAGTTTCAGCAGGCTCTTGAGAACCTCGAGATAAACGAGATATCCGATCTGGTGCAGACTCAGTTTGGCTGGCACATAATCAAGGCTGCCGAGAGGCGCGAGGAGCGGGTTCGTCCGCTCGATGAGGTGACCGAGCAGATTGAGCAGAGCATCACTCAGCAGCGGAACGCCGAGGCCTACCAGAAGTTTCTTGCCGAGCTTAGAGAGAATGCTGAAATAGAGTACGTGATTCCTGATCTAAAGCCTGCGGCTGATACACCAGCCGAGGAAGGCGGTTCGGGGCAGCCATAGGTTCTTGGGAGCGGAGGGGCAGAATCTTTTGGGCTCGATAACGATTATCGGCGCGGGGTCAGACAGCGGTAAGGTACTGTCGTCCGATACCGCAGAAAAGCTTCGTCGAGCACAGCAGGTTGTGGTGTCGAGGGCCGACGGCTCGGTCAGTGCGATGCTAAGTGAAGCGGGCATAGAGCACACCACCTTCAGTGACCTTGGTCTGTCGGATACCCCCGGCACTGGTCGGGTTGTGGAGTTGCTTGCCGACATTGCTGCTGCCGGCGATGTCGCATACGTTACGAACGGCTATCCGTTTCTCAGGCATGGATTGCTCTCGGAACTACTGCTAAAGACGGGGACAAGTGTGAGAGTTTTTCCATCACTCTCATCCCTGTACATCATTTTGATGGCGTTCGATATCGACTTGACAGCGGATCTCAACATCATGGATGCGCGATCCTACAAGCCCTTACTTTCTCATCGCGCCTCGCATCTTGTTATAGCGGGTATCAGGAATCGCCTGACGCTGGCCAAGCTCGCCGAGCGGTTGACCGAGGTTTACTCACCCGACCACGATGTGGTGGTAGCCTCGACTCTCGAGGATGGCGGCTTCTCTCTGTCCATGGCGTGCATCACGAACCTGGCTGGCATGGATGTTTCGCCAGGCATGACACTATATCTGGGTCCACGGCGCATCAGGCCGCCAGCGGGATTTCAGGAGTTCGTGAGGCTCATCGAGCATCTCAGGGGTCCGAACGGATGTGTCTGGGACAGGGGTCAGAATCACCTTTCGCTGCGCCGGCATCTTTTGGAAGAGGCTCACGAGACGATCGCTGCCATCGAATCGGGGAGCCCTGACAAGCTCGCCGAGGAGCTCGGCGATGTGCTGCTGCAAGTCGTTTTGCACTCTCAGATCGCCACTGAAAGCGGATGCTTCACCATCGAGGACGTCATCTCTAGCATAACAACGAAGATACGCAGACGGCATCCTCATGTATTCGGCGATGCTGTCGCCAATACAGCGCAGGAGGTTACTGCTGGCTGGAATGCGATAAAGCTGGAAGAGAACCAAGGTGGACTGCTCGACGATGTACCAACATCGCTACCTGCGCTTATGCTTGCGCAGAGCATCTCTCGCAAGGTGGTCGGCGCTGGTTTCGAGTGGGAGACCATAGATGATGTCTGGGCAAAGATACATGAGGAGATCGACGAGCTCAAAGCGGTCACTCCCGGATCTCCACAGGCAGCCGAAGAGGTCGGCGACCTGTTGTTTACTGTCGTCAATCTCGCACGAAAGCAAGGAATAGACGCCGAAGAGGCACTAAAGACAAGCTGTGCGAAATTCAAGGGTCGCTGGCAGGATATGGAAAGCGCTGCTGACCAGAGGAGCGAAAAGTTGCACTCGATGAGCGCTCAAGAGCTCGAAGCGCTGTGGGCTGAAGCGAAGAAAAAGGAAGGGCAGGACAGTAAATGAGCAATATCGCCGATGTGTTTGGCAGGGAGATCCTGGACTCTCGAGGTAATCCGACGATCGAAGTCGAGGTAGTGCTGGAAGACGGCTCGTTCGGTCGCGCCGCTGTTCCTAGCGGGGCATCCACCGGCGCATTCGAGGCGTTGGAGCTGCGCGACACCGAAAACTTGCGCTATGGGGGCAAGGGAGTTCGTGCCGCAGTCCACAATGTCAACGAGATCATCGCGGCCGAAATAGTGGGTCTCGACGCGACCGACCAGCGCCTGATCGACGAGACTCTTCTTGCACTTGACGGAACGGAGAACAAGGCAGCCCTGGGGGCAAACGCGATTCTCGGCGTTTCTCTGGCTAACGCGAGGGCAGCGGCGGAGTCGACAGGGCTTACCCTGTACAGTTACATCGGCGGGGTCAACGCCCACACGCTGCCGGTTCCCATGATGAACATCATCAATGGGGGCGCTCACGCCGACAACAACATCGATCTACAGGAGTTCATGATCGTCCCGGTCGGCGCCTCCACCTTCGCCGAGGGACTTCGCTGGTGCGCCGAGATATACCACACCCTCAAAGGCGTCCTTCGCGAGCAAGGCCTCGGCACGGGCGTCGGCGATGAAGGCGGTTTCGCGCCGAATCTCAAGAACAATGAAGCGGCTCTCGAGGTGATTTCGCAGGCGGTGACTGGTGCCGGATATACCCTCGGCGAGCAGGTCGCGTTTGCGTTGGATCCGGCGATGACAGAAGTGTATCGCGGGGGCTCCTACCACCTGGAGGGCGAAGGCAGAACGCTTTCCTCGGCGGAGCTTGTTGAGTACTGGGCAGACCTCGTGAAGCGCTATCCGATAATCAGCATCGAGGACGGCATGGCCGAGGAGGATTGGGACGGCTGGAAGCTTCTGACCGAGCGCTTGGGAGATCGCATTCAGCTGGTCGGGGATGACCTGTTTGTCACCGACACGAGGCGGTTGGTCCGTGGGATCGAGAGTTGCGTCGCGAACTCCGTCCTGGTCAAGGTGAATCAGATCGGCACCCTCACTGAAACTCTCGAGTGCATCGAGACGGCCAAGCGAGCGGGTTACACGTGCGTCATATCGCATCGCTCCGGAGAGACGGAAGATACCTTCATCGCGGATCTGGCTGTCGCGGTCAACGCGGGTCAGATAAAGACGGGTGCACCTGCCCGCTCAGACAGGGTCGCCAAATACAATCAGCTTCTGCGCATAGAAGAGGAGCTCGGCGAATCCTCGCGATACCCAGGGCAGTCGGCGTTTCGCCGTACTCGTTGAAGCTGTCTAGCGAGGCGAGATGATGGCTGAAGGCCAAGCACCCAGGGGCAGGCAAAAGCCTCCGGCTTCCGCACTGGATGCTTTTTTGGCTATGCGTGAGCGACTCGCGGACAAATACGATATCGACTTTGGCAGGAGCCGGCTCTTCCCGCAGCTGATCGAGGCTTTGCTCGCGGAGGTTCCCGAGGGCGGGCGCCTGCTTGAGGTCGGGGCGGCCACGGGTATCCTCACGCGACCGCTTCTCGAACGATCGGGGCACGTTACTGCGATGGAGCCGAGCGCGGGACTCCTCCAGCATCTTCTCGCCAGCGATGTGGCAGAATCGCCTCGGCTTTCGATTCGCCAGGGGATGGTCGAGGACCTGCTCCACGACGATACCTTCGACATCGCTGTGGTGACCTTTACTCCACGCCGAGGACTGGATCTGTATAACCTCTTCATTCAACTTGCGATCCGGGTGCGCGACAGGGTCGTTTTCATGCTGGATGACGATGGCTCGCTGGACTGGGCGTATCTGGCCAGAAGCATCGCAAGGCAGGGCGTCGATGTCAGGATGCGGATTGTCACAAACGGAGAGCAAGCGCTAGAGCTCCACAAGCGATCCGTGTTGCTTATCGCGAGTGTTGCTCGATGGCATCCGGCGCAAGTCGACCCTGCAGACCAGTGGGGGCAAGATGTTACAAGAATAGTGGTTCCGTATCCTGTTCCGCGAGGAACCTCTACCAGACTTATTCGTTACTTTCTGGCTGGCGGAGACCGAGCGGTGTTCATCGACACCGACCCTCGCGGTATCGAGCGCTTGTACGGCAACTTGCGCACAGCCGCTCATAGACTTGCGCGCGAGGAGCTTACGGTGCGACTTCAGGGTGAAGCGATTCAAGTGGTGCGCCTTCCGAAGGGTTCGGATGCGGGTTTTGGGAAAGAAGTATTGTAAGAGGTAGTTCACCGCCGCCGAAAGCAAAAGTGCGCTATCTGTCCAGTAATCAGACCCGAAGCGGGGGCAAGACGTGCGCCGAACCAAAATCATAGCCACAATAGGACCATCTACCTGCTCTGATGAACGGCTTGACGAATTGGTTTCTGCGGGGATGGATGTCGCCAGATTGAACGCCTCGCACTCACGGCCGGACGAGCTCGATGTGCGCGTGAAGGCTGTTCGAAGCGCTGCGGAAAGGGCGGGTCGTCATGTGGCCATCATGCTCGATCTCGCGGGCCCGAAAGTCCGGATGGGCATCGTGGCCAAAGATACGGTACTCTCGGCAGGGCAATCGTTCATCCTCTTTGCCGAGGAGCGCCCCGGGGATGCCTCAGGGGCGAGCGTCACCTACCAGGGCCTTGCGCAAGACCTCCGGCCGGGCGATCGCATACTCGTGGATGACGGCCGCATCGAGCTTTCGGTTGAGTCGATAAGTGGCGGCGATGTTTATACTCGCGTGGTCACCGGAGGCACGCTTGTCAGCCGCAAGGGAGTCAATGTTCCTGGTGTAACTTTGAGCGTGGATCCCATCACCTCCTATGATGAGGAAGTTTTGCGTTTTGGGCTGAAAGCTCAGGTCGATTACGTCGCGCAGTCGTTTGTTCGCAGCGCCGAGGACATCGTCAGGCTCCGGCGTCTCATGGGCGATGAGACCGTGCCGATCGTCGCGAAAGTGGAAAAACACGAGGCGATGGGCCACATTGACGAAATAGTTGAGGTTTCGGATGCGGTGATGGTCGCAAGGGGCGACTTAGGTGTCGAGACTTCGCCTGAGCAGGTACCCGTTTTCCAGCGCAAAATCATTGAAGTGTGTCGGGACCGCTCGACGCCGGTGATAGTAGCCACGCAGATGCTTGAATCGATGATCCTGGCGCCACGACCCACGCGCGCCGAAGCTTCCGATGTCGCCAACGCCATCTTCTCGCGGGTAGACGCGGTCATGCTTTCGGCGGAAACCGCTGTTGGCGCTTATCCAGCAGAATCGGTGGAGACTATGGCCACGATAGCGATGACCGCTGAGGCGTCGCTAGGCCCTTCCCGGCCCAGACACGCCGGCGAGGCGACCACCGATGTTACCAGGGCAGTTAGCACCGCGGTCAGAGAGCTTGCCGAGGAGCTCAAGGTCGTCGCGATAGTGACCGCCACTCAATCCGGCTCGACCGCGCGTGCGGTGGCTGGGCACAGGCCGCTAGTTCCGATCATCGCCGTGACGCCGTTTGCGCAAGTCGCTCGCCGCCTGGCGCTGGTATGGGGGGTTACTCCTGTCGTACTCCCACTTGCCGAGGAAACCACGCAAATGCTCATCGCGATCGATGAGATGCTGTTGAGGACCGGTGTGGCCAAGCCTGGCGATCGAGTTGCGGTGACAGCGGGTATCGCGTCGCGCAGCGCGGGGGCGACGGATTTTGTCGTCGTGCGAACGGTATAGCATGACCTTTGCGGCTGACATTGCCTATTGATCGTTCAGACTAATTTATCTATTATGGATTTGCGTGCTTTTGTGCACATCAGAATAAGGTAGGCATGGGGAAAAAACGCTTAGCGTTACTAATGAGCTTTGCTTTATTCACGGCGCTTTCATTACACGCGCCTACCCATGTTCTCGCCTCCGGGCCAACAATTTCTAACATCTCTCCTGCAGACGGAGCAGTAGTCACAGGTCCTTTCAGGATCAGCGCTCTTGTAGAGGACCCAAATAACATTGCAACCGCGACTGTAAGCGTTGCGGGAGTTGCGTACCGAACAACGCTTACATACCATATCGATTGGGTCTGTTGCAGTGGATGCTACGACGGAGCCATGCCTGTAACAAATTACGCTCGAGCAGATATCTTCGCTGATATTCCCGATCTGCCCCCAGGCACTTACACTGTGACCGTAAGGGCACAAGACTCGCTTGGAAACGTCTCGACCAGGCAGTGGAGTGTAGTGCGCACGGCGCCCATAACCTTTAGCGACCTTCGCCCCGCACCTTCATCTATCTCTTCAAGCGTAAGCGAAGTCAGCGCCCGCATCTCAGGAGCCAATCTCGACCCGGCAAGTGTCGTCATGATGATCGACGGCGCGATAGTTCCTCATACATGGATACCAGACGCACAACCCGGCTCAGGCGTTGCGGTGCATACCGGGATTCTGCCGCCGGGAACCAAGACGGCAAGACTTTCGGCGACAGATATCCATGGCAGTCCTCCCGCTTCGCATAGTTGGTCATTTGTCGTTGACAATACCTCGCCTGTGGTAACTTCAATGTCCCCGCCAGAAGGATCTACGTCTACCGCTGACCATTTAAGTATTTCCGCAACGCTTTCAGACCCCAGCGGCATCGATGCGGCATCACTAAGGCTTTTCCTAAATGACAATCGCCTACTACCAGTAACGATAACCCACGGAGCTACCGGGGCCACAATATCGTGGAACGGTATTGTGGCCAGCGGCGCAATGAGTGCAAGAGTCGAAGGGGCGGACAGAGCCGGCAACACCGTTACTCGCAGCTGGCCGTTTACTTTCCAGCTAAGATCAACAATTTCTAACATCTCTCCTGCCGAGGGAGCAGTAGTCACAGGTCCTTTCAGAGTTAGCGCTAGCGTGCACGATTTACCTCAAATTGCAGCCGCGACCGTAAGCGTCGCAGGAGTGGATTACCCAACAACACTCACATACCATGTCGATTGGGTCTGGGGCTACGACTACGACACGCCTGTAACAGATCTCACGCGAGCAGATATCTTCGCCGATATTCCCGATCTACCTCCAGGTATTTACACCGTGATCGTAAGGGCACAAGACTCGCTTGGAAACGTCTCGACCAGGCAGTGGAGTGTAGTGCGCTCGGCACACATAACCTTTAGCGACCTTCGCCCCTTACCTTCATCGAGGACAACACACGGAGCCGAAGTCAGCGCCCGAATCTCAGGTCCTAACCTTGACCCGGCAAGTATCGTCATGATGATCGACGGCGCGATAGTTCCTCACACATGGATACCGGACGCGGTGCCCGGCTCGGGCGTTGCGGTTTCCACTAGAGCGCTTCCGCTTCCGCCAGGAACCAGAACCGTAAATGTTTCGGCAGGAGATGCTCTGGACAGTCTTCCTGCGCCGCGCACTTGGTCTTTTTCTGTCGAAACGCCCTGGAGATTTAGGTGGATTTCTCCTGCCAGTGGAAGTGCCACAACTCAAACCTCGATACCTGTATCGGGGAATGTAGAGCTTCTGCAAGCAGTCAATCCGGACCTGGTCAGGATCGAATACAGAGAGGCCAACGTCGGACGACCAGCAGGGCCATGGGTCTTACTGCCCGCGCAATACAATGCTAGCACCCGCTGGATATCAGGCGTATTCAACGCTCTTCAAACAGAAACCCGTTATGAGATTCGTTTTACAGCAACCGGTCCAGGTTGTCCCGCATCTGCTGTTATAAATATCTTTATAGATTCGGCAGAGCCTAAAATGCAGGCTGGTAATTTCGACTGCAATGCTTGTCATTGGGCTTTTCATACCCCCAATCCTGGACAACAGTCTAACTGTAGCACCTGTCATGGGTGGGGCTGTAGCGGTAGCGGGTGCCACAGCGATCATGAGCCAGTATTTTTAGCAAACTGTCTTTCCTGTCATACGACGGCCGTCACGCTTGCACCAAACTTGCAAAAAGGTGGACCAATAGTTACTCGCGCGCATATCCATACCCCGCTGCGGGAATCTGAGCGCCACGCCACTACAAGCTCGTCCCAGTGCGGACTTTGCCACGACCGAGCGATTACCACGGAGCACAGAGGGCTTACAACCCGAGCGGGCCAGCCCTTTACCTGCCTTACGTGCCACGCTGGGCCTTCAGGATCGGTTCCTGCCTTTGCTATCCTGCCGGAGGGATCTTCCGGAGTATCAGGGCAGTCTTTATCTGGAGATTCAGGGGAAGTCTCGGCGCAGCAAGTCTCGGCGATGAGTGTGACCGAGCCTTTTGCATGTGAGACCTGTCATGTGGGAGCCGGCCACGATGCACTTCACGACGGAGGGCTCGCACCCTTCCCCGCAAGTTGCGGTGCGTGTCACGTCTCAAACCTTATTCCTGAACACAACGGAGATTGCGCCCTTTGCCACGCTCCAAACGTCGATATCACGATATCTACAGCGGTTGCCAACAACGATGTCAGGTGCAACACCTGCCACCCCGGGCTTCACGTAAGGACATGGGGAGCTCCTGACTACTACGCTCCAGATACAAGAGCAGGTCCTGGCGGCAGAGGTGATTACTTGAGATGGGTAGGGGATAACCCCACATCGCCTGGAGTACACGGAGGATATAAAGCCACAACCGCCAAGTGCGGAGTGTGTCACTCTGTCCATAGAGCAAGAGGGGATGGGATATTCCTGCTAAACACTCAAGATGCCACCTGCACGGGGTGTCACAGGGCTGGGGCTTCTACGGTCACAAACGTCGTTATAACGTGGGAGGCCGGAGGACCTCACGGCTCTGGAGATAATGCTGCTTGCACCTCTATCGGATGTCACCTGAACAACCCGCATGGTGTCGGAGGCTCGCAGTATCAAGTCATCTCTCAGAAGCTTTTGAACCCGGCAACCGATGCGCTGCTTACAACAGCGCTTGCAAGCCCTAATCTTTCAGGCATCACGACAACCGCCCTTTCGGGCACCGTTTGGCCCGATTCAACAGAGTCGCTCGTTCGCACCGGATACAACTGCAACCTTTGCCACACCTCCACGATGCTTGCGGTGGTGGGAAGCTGGACCGTTGATGGGGAGACGCGGTGGTGGGCGGAGAATCGCCACCAAAACATAGGTGATCACACACCTGTATCGAAAACAGGACATCCAACTGTAGGCTCTACTACAGCTACGAGCAGAGCCGGTCTTCCGATCGCATGGGCTCCTGTAACAGATTGCGAGAGCTGCCACGACCAAACCGATAGCTCTACCAGAACAGGCTATACCTTCCCGCACTCCCAAACTCCAAGGGGCACTAGCGTCACAGGAACTTCCAGAGCATGGCTTTGGATGAGTTGGGCAGGATCTGCAGGAGCTACAAGGCAACCTGTCGCATCCGAAGAGCAAAAGGCCTTTGACGGCAACTGCCTGAAGTGTCACAGGAGCGCAGAGGCAACAGCTGGAGTTGGCATCACCTACTAGGTCATGTGATAAGATGCGTGTAACGCGGCTAAACTCGCGGCATATATTGGGTCGGTTCGCACACACCACATAGGCACATGAAATCGAAGAATAAGTCGTACAAAGGAACCCGATCGACCAGGAAGGCCGTCTCGAAAAAAGGACGGCGTTCGGGTCGGCGCATCCCTGTAGTTCCCTTGGCGCTAGTGGCAGTTCTTGTCGCAGCCGCCTGGTTTTTCTACCCGGTCGCTCGCCTTCAATATCAAGCCTTGCGGGAAAAGGAAGTCCTCGCCGCCGAACTCAACTACGTTCAGGAGCGCAATGCGGCCATCCGCGAGGAAGTTGATCAACTCAACACTCCCGAAGGAGTCGAGATGATCGCGCGCGAGAATCTGGGGTTGGTAAAAGAGGGGGAGAATGTGTATGTAGTAGTTGACGGCGCTGCCGCAACAGAGGGGGTGCCCGCCGAACTTTCTGTCGCGAGCTCTGCTCAGCAGATGCCCGCCGGGCTTTGGCGTCGCGTGCTCGACTTTATCTTCGGCTTTGACGGGTGATCTCAAGTGGCAGTTTTCTGTATCGAGGAGTCCACTGGTTTCTCGGAAGTGGATGCCATCCTAGTCGCTGGCCAGCTTGACCGTAAACCACGCGGGAGTTGGTCGGTAAGGACTCGGTGCATCTACCAAAGGCCTGCGGTGATCGCTACCGCTCCTCAGTTGGAGGACGGCACATATTTTCCGACGCTTTTCTACCTGACCTGCCCATGGTTGGTCCTCTACATTAATGGGCTGGAGAGCACGACCGCGGTTTCTGAGTGGGCCGAGAAGCTCGCCACAGAACCGGATCTGCGCAGCCGTATGATCGCAACAGACGCGCGATATCGGGCAATGCGCGCAAGCTTCGCGGGCGGAACCGACCCGACCCCTGATGTCGGCATCGCGGGACAGAGAAGCCCGCTTTCCACCAAGTGCATTCACGCCCATGTAGCGACATATCTGGCGGGACTCGACGATCCTGTTGGCGAGAGCGTGGTTTCCTCAATGACCGCCTGTTGCTGCCCGTCAGATCTATGCCGCACCTACCTGGAGGACGCGTAGATGGCGCAGGAAGCCGTTCGCATGGCTGCTATAGACATCGGAACGGTCACCACTCGTCTGCTCATCGCCGATGTCGGACCCGGGGTATTGACCGAGGTCGCAAGAAGCGCCGATATCACTCATCTTGGAGAGGGTCTAGCCGAGTCACAGAGCCTCTCGGATGAAGCGATCACAAGGGTCGCCGATGTGCTTGGAGTTTACCGCGCGAAGATCGAGGAGGCGGGGGTCCGCCAGGTTATTGCGGTAGCGACTTCAGCGGCGCGCGACGCACTCAACTCGGCGACGTTTATATCTGCGGCAACCACATCGGGGGTTCCCGTTTCAATCATCAGCGGAGAGAGGGAGGCTTATCTGTCGTTCGCGGGTGCTACCTGGCAGCTCGAGGACTCGCGGATACTCCTGAACGACATTGGCGGCGGCTCAACAGAGATTGTATACGGAAGAGCAGGCTCGCGCTCAGGCCGCACAGAGCCAGAGGTTGAGCGTTCGATGTCGATCGACGTTGGTTCCCGGCGCATCACCGAGATGTTCTTTCACGGCGATCCGCCCACCTCAGACGAGCTAAGGGCAGCGCGCGCAGTGATCAAAGGCGAGCTAGCTCGGTTTTTTGAGGATGCGCCGATGCGCCCTGACATGCTCGTTTCCGTTGCGGGTACCGCCACCTCGCTTGCGTCGGTGAAACTTCAGATGGCGCAGTACGATCCGGCGCGGGTACATGGGTCGACTCTTACCCGGGAGGAAATCTCTACGATGCTTGCGCGCTTATCGGCGATGAGTATTGAAAGCCGCAAAGGGGTAGTCGGACTTCATCCAGGCAGGGCGCCGGTGATCGTCGCAGGCGTGATGGTTCTCGATTGCATTATGGAGCTTTCCGGCGTGGACTCAACTATGGTAAGCGAGCACGACATCTTGTATGGGATACTTTTAGATGTCTATGCTACTAAAAATGACCGTTTCGGTCCGGCTGGAATATGATATATAGTCTGCCCGGTATTGTTCGTGCGCGAAGTGTTCGAATGGCGGTGTATCCGAATTGGCACAGGAGGGGGCCTTAAAAGCCTCTGGCCGAAAGGCCGTGTGGGTTCGAGTCCCACCACCGCTACCACTGGAGATTATCGCGCCCCGCAGTTGACGGCGAGCGCTTATGGCTAAGGGATCACGCATTGGGACACGTGGAGGTGAGCATGGCTGAAGACCCGGCTGCACGCCTGTTCAAGGCGCTCATCAGCTGTGATCCAGGTGATGCTATTGCCGTGATCGAGAGCGTGCGCAGCAGCGGTGTCCCGCAGGATCGGATTTTTGACGCCGTGTTTGTCCCGGCGATGTCGATGCTTGGGGGCGCCTGGGCGGAAGGATCTGTTGGCGAGCTGGAACTTGCTCAATCGGCAGTAGTAGCCGAGCAGATCACAAGCTTTGTCGTGCCGTCTGTGCCCGCCAAGGACACAGGTGTGACGATCCTTATAGGTACAGTACATCGCGATGAACACTCGATTGCGAAGAACATCATCGGCGCTGCGCTAAAAGAGGCCGGGAATCGAGTAGTTGATCTCGGCGTTTCGGTTAGGCCATCGGAGTTTCTCGAGCGTCTTGAAGAGACGGGCGCAAAGATTATCGTTGTGACGGCAGAGAGTATCGCTACCGCCGAGGAGTGTGTTCGGGTGAGGGAGTCCCTGAACGTGGCCGGGCACGAGGGCGTGATGCTTCTGGTTTCGGGAGGGCCCTTTACCGCCGATCCCGGCCTTGCCAGACGCATCGGCGCGAACGGACTGATCACGAGTGCCGAAGGCGCTATCAAGGTCGTCTCTCGCATGATGCGCGATCGTCTGGGAGGTGAGGCGTAGGTGGCGGATCGCCCTGTATACGCCGGAGTCGCAGAGGGGCTTGCTCGCCAGGGGCACATCCAGTCAGCTGTCGAGGCTTGCTACAAGACCCTTGAGGCGGACCCATCGGACGTCGATATTCACTGCTTGCTCGCCGAGCTGATGTTGTCGGGCGATTTCTACCAGGAGGCGATCGCTTCGGCGAGTCGCGCCATCGAGTTGGATCCTTCCTGCGCGCCCGCGTACCTCGTGCTTGGACTCGCGTACGACCGGGCGGGTGGCATGTGGGACCAGTCCATCCTGGTTTGGCATGAGCTTGCCGAGGTGGAGCCCTCATTGGTCACGGCTCACGTGCAGTTGGGAGAGGCTTTCTCGGCGGCCGCATTCGACGAGCAGGCGATAGACTCATGGCGCCGAGCTCTCGAGTTGAATCCCGCTGAGGCAAGGGCTATGTATAACCTTGCGATTGCCGCTCTGAAGAAGGAGGGAATGGCCACCGCGCTTCCCGGGTTTCGCAAGGCAGGTGAGCTGGACTCGAGTCAGGATGACCTGTTCTTTGCGTTAGCGGGGGTGTTTGATGACGGAAACCCCGCACCTGATCCTTCGGAGGTTCCAAATAACCGGCAATCACGCCTTGATGCAGCCGGAGCGCTCGCTTACGAGGAAGACTATTTTAGCGCCGCCGATTTGTTGCGACTGATCCTCGATGACAACGCCAACGATGCGGATGCGCTTGGGCTTGCGGCGTACCTGTACTTGAAGCAGGAGGCGGTCAATGAGGCCATGGCGTGCGCACTTCGGGCGTTGACGATCTCAACCAGAGTTCCTACCGCGGTCTATGTGCTCGGAGTCGCGCTCTCGAAGTTGCCTGGGCTGAATCGTAACGCGACAAAAATCTTCGGTGTACTGGCCAAAGCGGTTCCTTCGCACGCGATGACACACGTCCTTTTCGCCGAGTCTCTTCTCGGCTCGCAGCGCTACGAACACTCGGCTGCCGCTTACAGGGTGGCCCTCTCGCTCGATCCGGCTTGCGTCAGGGCTCGGTTTGGCCTGGCGGCCGTGCTGCTGACAGAGGGCGAGTACTCTGCAGCCAGCTGGGAGATGCGCCGCGCCGCCTATCATGACACGCGCAGGCAAAGATTGTTTTGGGACCTTTTTGACGCCTATAAAGCGAGGAGGTCATAGTGCCTACCCGCCAGGGAAGTGAAGACAGACGCTCCAACCGCGCAAAGCGCTCGGTTCAGGCGCCTGAGCCCAAGGTTGTACATTCGCCGCCTGCGGAAAGCGAAGATGCGGCTCCGGTGGAGGAGCTGGAACCGGCCGCGTCGCTCTCTGCAGAGGTGGCAGAGTCCGCGCCGGCGACTCCGGCGGGCAACGAGCAGCCCGAGGCGGCTGTGTCGGCCGGGAAGAAGGCGTTGCGCCGCAATCCGCTCTTTCCCGTGGGCGTGAATTACCATCCCGTCAACTCGGAGTCCGATGGATGGGAAGAGTGGTATCGACACGATTTCGTATCGGATTTCGAGAAACTTGCCGCGGCCCGGTTCTCGCTGGTGAAGGTGTTTCTGTCGTGGAAGGTCCTCGAGCCTCAGGTTGGCCAGTATGACGAAGAGTCGCTGGAGCGGTTCGCAGACCTGCTGGCTTCGGCGAGGGAAAATCGCTTGCAGGTGATCGTGTGCTTCTTCGCGGATGACCGTCACGCCGAGCTTGCCGAGGTCTCCTGGGGGAAACGCCGCGATCCGCGGACCGATCAGTACCTCGTTTCTCGGCAGATGGCTTTGGTGCAAAAGATCGTCAATCGCTTTAGAGGCGAGTCGGCGATTTTTGCATGGGAGTTGGCGAACGAGGCATTTCTTTCCGGTTTTAGCAGCTTGTCCGACCTCGAATCGTGGGCGACCTCGATGCGCGAGGCGGTGCGAGAGATCGATCCTCGCCGACCGGCCACGCTCTCGCTCGACGTTAGTACCTACCTCAAGCGCACCGGCCTCGACGCCGGGCAGGTGATCGACAGATGCGAGTTCGCCGTAACCCATGCGACGACGGATTATCGTATATTTGCCGCCATTGGCCCGAGCTCGGAGACCGCCGGTTCTTGGCTCGACTCTTTTCTCCTGAGGGCTGCCGCGCGCGGTTTGCCAGTGTTGATGGACGATGTGGGTCCGGCCTCGCTCGAGAGTTCGCCCGCCGAGGAAGCGGCGCAGGTGCGCACGGCGCTGTACTCGGGGCTGATGAACCGGGCGGCAGGCGTGGTATTGCGCCGATACAAGGACATGGATACCGATCGCCGCGAGCCATACTACTGCGATCCGTTTGAGGCATTGGTTGGAATCGCCGATAAAGACGGTCGCTCAAAAACCACCTTTGGCGAGGCGGAGTCCTTCATCAGGGTGGTTGCCGGCATAGATCTGCGTCACTACAGGCAGACCCCGGAGCGAGTCGCCGTTATGCTGCCATCTGAGGTGCGGCGATCACTGCCGAGCATGGCGGGGTTGTATACACCCAGATCGTGTTTTCGGGCATACATAGCTGCGAAAGAGGTGCATCTGCCTGTAGCCGTCACCCACGAGGGCGATCCTGTAGGTGAGTATGCGATGCTTGTGGTGCCCTCGGTTTTCAGGCTTGAAGACTCCACCTGGGAAGAGCTTGCGGGATTTGTCCAATCGGGCGGCTCGCTGGTGATGTCTTACGGAGGCGGAGACACTCATCCTGCGGCACGCGAAATATTTGGCGTAGAGTTCCTCGGCGATGCAGGTGCCAGGGAGTCGCTTTCATGCCGAGTCGCGCAAAGTGAGGTGTTCGGCGCGCTGAGGTCGTTCGATGTTTCAGCGGAGATACCACACTTCGCCCTGCTCGGAAGTGCTGGAGCCACAGTGGTCGCAACTGATTCCAAGGGCAGCCCATTGTTGACTCTCAATGGATTTGGACAGGGAAAAGCGATCTTCATCGCCGCTCCGGCCGAGAGGGCCATCGCCCAGGCAGGCCCTTGGACGGCGCCTTTGGCTATCGGGAGCATGCTTCGTGAGATATATGGCTCGGTCGCGCGAAAAACAGGATGCGCTCTTCCCATGTCATGCGACCGTCATTCAGTCGAGGTCGCTCTTTTCTCCGGTGAAAGCGACGACGTTGTCGTGCTTTTCAATCACGCGCGCGAAAAGAGTGTCGTCACGTTGACTTTCGAGCGCAAGATTGCACACATTGCCGATGTGCGGGGAGGCCGGCCCGTGATGGTCAACGATCTTTCATTTGGCTTGCCTGTCGAGGGCGGCGCGGGAACGGCGTTGCGGATTACATACTAGTATCGACGCACCGTTATGTATGACGGGGCTTCGGTGATAGACTTTACGTAAGTGATAATCGGGAAGAAGTGAGGTATCTCCGAGGTGACGGACGAGCGTTTCAGCGGAACAACGAAGTTTTTGTTGCAATCATGGCTTGACTTAAGTGATGTCATCGAAGCGCATCCTGAGATAAAGAAGCTGTTATTCGATCCGGTGACCGGCTTGCCGACAACCCCGCTGCTCTTTCCCAGGATTCGCATGCTGATCGAAGAGCGAGGCGAGGTCTCGCTGCTCGCGCTCAACGTGGTCAGATACTCGAGGATCGAAGAGATTTACGGCTGGAAGGTATTCGACGATGTCATGCGAAAGATCGCTCATGCCCTTGAGTCGATAACCGGCACGATCCTGCGTGATTCGGATATAGTGGCCGAGCTCATGGTCGCCGGAAATGCCTTCGTGGTTGTACTTTCGCCGCCGAGAAACTCCTTGCACATGGACCCGGAAGCGCGTCAGATGATCGCGGAAAAAGTCGAGACAACGGTGCGTGAGATATTGGCGGCAGAGGTGGATCCGTCCGTCTATCGCCGGTTTGGTTGCTATGTGGGCGGATCGACAATAAACGATGAGCCCAACGTTCGCCTGGAGCGTCTGGTTCACCTGGCGCTGGACAGGGCGTTGAGTGATTCGGGCACGCGGGAAGCGGTCGATGCGAGCTATCGTGCGGAGCGGCTTAGATACATTCTGGCAAAGGAGCAGGTAACAACCTACATCCATCCGGTCCTCAAGCTTGACGACATGTCTGTGGTTGGATATGAGGCGCTGTCGCGCGGCCCGGCTAACACGGAGTTCGAGCATCCCGATAAGCTTTTCCGCGTCGCGTACGATGAAAATCTGGTTTTAAGCCTGGAGCGGCTGTGCAGAAAAAAAGCGCTTGAAGCCGCGGCTTCGATGCCTGAGGGGCGCCTGATGTTCATCAACATCGAGCCCGATGCAGTGACCGATCCGGAGCTACGCGAGATCATGACTACAACGCTCTTGTCTTGCTCGGGGATTACCCCTGAAAGGATCGTTTTGGAGATCACCGAGCGCACTGCGATAACGGACTTCGTGACTTTCAGGGCCACGCTTGAGTATTTGCGCGCGCTTGGATTTGGTATCGCGATAGATGACGCTGGCGCCGGCTACGGATCCTTGCAGTGCCTCGCTGAGACCTGTCCAGAGTGGCTGAAGGTGGACATATCGCTTGTGCGCGGGATCGACTCCGATGAAACGCGTACACAGCTTGTTGCGAGCCTGGTTCAGTTCGCCGAGAAGATGAATGTTCGGCTGATAGCTGAAGGCATTGAGACGGTAGAAGAGCTGCGCGCACTGAAGAACTTGGGGGTCAGGTACGGGCAAGGCTTCCTGTTTGCGCGGCCCACAGCGGATTTCCCTGCCGATGAGGAGTTTACCTCGTTTTGTAATGTATGAGGCCGCAGTCGTCTGCTGGGCGGCCGCGTGAGCGACAAAGGGGCGTGAAATGGATCCGGTCCGTCTGACCCAGCTGTCCAGTAAGGCGGGTTGAGCAGCCAAATGGGGTCCGGGTGACCTCGCGATGTTGCTGAAAGCACTCGATTCTGACCATCGCACCGAGCTGGTCGTGGGCTTTGAGACGATGGATGACGCCGCCGTGTACCTTCTCGGCGATACGGCGATATTGCTCACGGTGGATTTTTTCACGCCCATGGTCGATGATCCGTATGATTTTGGGCGTATTACCGCCGCCAACGCGCTCTCTGACATTTACGCCATGGGCGGAAGGCCGCTTACCGCGTTGAACTTACTGGCGTTTCCGTGCTCGATGGATCCCGAGATCGTTGCGGCTGTACTTCGAGGAGGCGCCGACAAGTGTCGCGAGGCTGGAGTGATTGTCGCCGGCGGTCACACGATAGATGACAAGGAACCAAAGTACGGCCTATCGATCATGGGAACCGCTGAGCCCGGCAAGGTTGTGAGGAACATCGGAGCCCGCGGTGGAGACGCGCTTGTGCTGACCAAGAAGATCGGCGTGGGCATTATGAACACGGCGCTGAAAGGCGGGCACGAAACGGAAGAATCGCTTTCCGAGGTGATTGAATCGATGGCCCGCCTCAACAGGAACGCGGCGGAAGCGATGGTGCATACCGGCGTGAATGCGGCCACTGACGTGACAGGCTTTGGGCTGGTCGGGCACATCCGCGAAATGGCGCTGGGCAGTCAGTGCGCCGCGCGCGTGTCCTTGGCAAAGGTGCCGGTTTGGCCTGGCGCACTCGACTACTCGCGTGACGGCGTCAGGCCCGGACGCACCGATGACGTTCTCGCCGATATCGGCGACGCGATCGACTGGGGTCCCGCCGACGATGGGTGGCGGGGGGTCCTGGCCGACCCGCAGACAAGCGGCGGCCTGCTGATGGCGGTTCCCCCGCAACGACTGGAGGCGCTCCTGTCCGCGCTCGAGGAGCGCGACGAGCCAGCCGTGGTTATCGGCGGCTTTGAGGCCGGATATCCCGGGCACATCACGATAGTCGAGTGACCTTCGGCTCAGGATTCAGCGGAAGATGCGTCACAGGTCAGGGCGAACTCGGGTAGAATGTCGGCATGGACACACAGACTCGCCTGCGGGCGCTTCCGAAAGTCGATGACGTACTTGCCTCGCCTCGCCTTGCCGAGGAGCTTTCGCGTCACCCAAGGACTCTGGTCGTCGAGGCGGTGCGCGAGTCGATCGACAGTGCCCGCGTAAGAATTTTGGCCGAGCGCGATCAAGCTGCCGACGTTGAAGCGATCGTTGACGGCGCCATCTTGAGGGTCGCCGAAAAAGTGCGGCCAAGTCTGAGAAGGGTCATCAACGCCACGGGCGTGGTCTTGCATACCAATCTCGGCCGGGCGGTGCTTTCCAGGGCTGCCGCCGATGCTGTGGTCGATATCGCACGGGGGTACTCCACTCTCGAATACGATGCTACGACCGGTGCGAGAGGATCCAGGCACGTCCATATCGAGGAACTCATCTGCCGCCTGACCGGCGCCGAGGCGGCCATGGCGGTCAACAACAACGCCGCCGCGGTGCTTCTCGGCATATCGGGACTTGCGCGTGGCGGTGAGGTGATCGTCAGCCGCGGTCAGTTGGTCGAGATAGGCGGCAGCTTCAGGATTCCCGATATCATGGCCGAGTCGGGAGCCACAATGGTCGAGGTCGGCACCACCAACAAGACGCATCTGCGCGACTACGAAAACGCGCTTTCGAAGGATACCCGGCTGATACTGCGGGTGCACTCTAGCAACTACCGCGTGATCGGCTTTGCCGAGGAGGCCAACACCGAGGAACTCGTGCGTCTCGGCGCGGAGCATGGGATTCCGGTCTTTGAGGACCAGGGCTCGGGTGTGCTGGTTGATCTGCGCCGGTTTGGACTGCCTTATGAGCCAACCGTCGGCGAATCGCTAGCGGCCGGTGTATCTTTGGTGAGCTGCTCCGGCGACAAGCTGCTTGGAGGGGCGCAGGCCGGCATAATTGCGGGGCGTTCCGAGATTATCGGTGTACTGAAAAAGCATCCGCTAGCCCGCGCGTTGCGGCTCGACAAGATGACGCTGGCCGCACTCGAAGCCACATTGCGCGCATACCTCGACCAGGAGCGAGCCTTCCAGGAGATCCCGACCCTGCGCATGCTGACGATCACTGCCGAAGAGGTCCGCAAGATCGCCGAGGGTCTTTCGGCTCGCATTGGCGAGATGTGCGGCGAGGCGGTGCAAGTCGAGGTGATCGATACCGTGGCGCGAGCTGGCGGCGGTGCGCTTCCAACCGCGGAGATACCCTCATCCGCAGTTGCGATCGTAGCGCCGCAAATCGGCGTGATGGAGCTGGAGCGGCGCTTACGTCTCGGCCCTTGCTGTGTCGTTGCGAGAATCAGCGAAGATCGGCTGCTGCTGGATCCGCGCACCCTGCTTGAGGGCGAGGACGTTCTTGTTGCCGAGGCTGTCGCCCGCGCAATCGGCGCAGAGGAGTAAGCGCACCATGCTCTCGCTCGTGCTTGGTACCGCCGGTCATATCGACCACGGCAAATCATCTCTGGTTGAAGCGTTGACAGGCACCGACCCTGATCGTCTCGCCGAGGAGAAGGCCCGCGGAATTACCATTGAGCTGGGTTTCGCGCAGCTAACCCTGCCAAGCGGCAGGGTTATGGGCGTTGTCGACGTCCCTGGGCACGAGAAATTCGTGCGGCACATGGTGGCGGGCGCGACAGGGATCGATGTCGCGCTTTTCGTCATCGCCGCTGATGACGGCATCATGCCGCAAACACGAGAGCATCTCGCGATCATCGACATACTCGGCGTAAGCAAAGCGGTGGTAGCACTCACAAAGGCGGACCTGGTGGATGCCGAATGGATCGAGCTTGTCACCGAAGAGATCAACAAGCTGCTAGTGGGAACATCAATCGAGGGCGCAGAGGTTGTCGCTGTCTCGGCGAAAACCAAGACGGGGCTTCCTGAGCTTCTCGCCGCTCTTGACCGGATAGCGGATGTGACATCGCCGAGACAAGCGGCCATGCCCATGCGCTTGCCGGTCGACAGGGTTTTTACCATCTCGGGCGCGGGCACGGTTGTCACTGGCACGCTCTGGTCGGGGAGCACGTCGCGCGATGATCCGGTCGAGATATACCCCAGGGGCATTTCCGGCCGAGTTCGCGGTGTGCAGGTGCACTCTGCGATCGTGGATAAGGCTCAAGCTGGGCAGAGAGTCGCGTTGAATATCTCGGGGATCGATACCGATGAGATAGCGCGCGGAGATGTCGTTGCCGCTCCCGGGTCCCTCTCGGCGACCGACCGTTTTGACGCGCGCTTCACCTACCTCGGCTTTCCCGGCTCGGACAGGCCCTTCGAGTCCGGTTCGAGGGTCCATGTGCACCACGGGACCCGCGAGGTCCTGGGCAGGGTTTTGCTTGTCGAAGGCGACACCCTGGCGCCGGGCGAGTCGTCATTCGCGCAGGTGCGGCTGGAAGAAGTGTTGATGCCGCGCTATGCCGATCGCTTCATAGTCAGATCCTACTCGCCGGTCTACACCATTGGCGGCGGTGTGGTATTGGACACGTCACCTCCTCGGCGGACAAACCTGAAAGACCAGGAGCTCGAGCTATTGCGCGCCCTCGATCAGGGAGATCCGGCAAGGGCGTCGCTTCTGCTTTTGGCCGCGCGGGGGATTCCGATGACAAGCGCCGAGGCGGCCTTTCGGCTCGGCGTCGCCAAGGCTGTCGTGGCCGACGCGCTCAATCGCGCCGATCTCAAGCGCTTGAAGGTTGGCGGCGAGACCTGGTTTGTCACGCAGACCGCCTTGCATGACATGGTTGCGGCCATAGAGCGCAGCCTGCTCGAATTTCACTCCGCCGAGCCGAAAGCCACCGGCATCGCGACCGGGGCGCTAAGGGACCTTGTCGATCGAAGGATTCCCTTCAAGGTGTTCGACGCCGTGCTCGAAGAGGCCGCGGCCGCTAAGGTCGCCATCATCGAAGGCGGCCGTACGCGGCATCCCGCCGCAGGGGTCTCGGCGATCGCCGAGATGGAGTCGGCCACCACCGCGCTCCTTTCGATCGTGCGTGCGCAAGGGCTCTCTCCGGCTTCGATCTCGGAGTTGGCAGCCGAGGCTGGCGTGGAGATCAAGGCGGCCAGGGGCGCTTTAGGCAACCTCGTGAAGGAAGGCCTTGTCGTGCGACTCGGCAACGAGCTGCACTTCTCGGCGAAGGCGATGGAGCTGGCGCGCGAGCGGCTCACGGGGCTGCTTCGTGAGCGCGGCAGGGCCACGGCAGCTGAGATTCGTGACGCTCTCGGCGTGTCGCGCAAGTATGTGATCCCGCTGCTCGAGCACTTCGACGCGCAAGGACTTACCGTGCGCGATAAGGACTATCGTTCTCTTCGCAAGAGCTGAGAGCGGGCGAGAAAGCGCGCAAAAAGCGGGCAAAAAGCACGCAGAAAGCGCGATATAGCCGTATGCTCTTGCGTTTTTTCCTCGCAATCACCAGAATCCATTCCTGGAGGCGGATGGGGCCTGGTGGCTCCCGCGGTCTTCAAAACCGTAGTGGGGCGTGAAGAGCGTCCCGGGTGTGTTCGATTCGCACGCGCCTCCGCCAAGCAGCGAAATCATCGAGCCGCCAAAGTTGAGCGCGAAACGCACGTAGGAGGTCGGATCATGGACGCATTGGTGTGTATGGCGACTCGCAGATCGATCAGGCGCTACACCGAAAAGCCGGTCGAGGCCGAGAAAGTCCAGGTGCTCCTCACCGCGGCGATGGCCGCACCATCCGCCGGGAATCAACAGCCCTGGCGCTTCATGGTGATTACCGACAGGGCTTTGCGCGAGCAAATCGCCGAGACAAGCCCGTACGCCAAGATGCTCCCGGAAGCGCCTTTGGCCATAGTGGTATGCGGGGAGACGAGAGGCCTTCGTCATCCCGAGATGTGGCAGCAAGACTGTGCGGCCGCCACCCAAAACATCTTGCTGGCCGCGCACACGATCGGCCTGGGGGCGGTCTGGCTCGGCTTCTATCCGCACACTGAGCGCTCCGAACCGCTCGCCGATCTTCTTGGACTGCCCGACTCGGTGCTGCCGATGGCCGTCATCGCGATCGGGTACCCCGCCGAGCAAAAAGAGCCCGCCGCCCGTTTCGAACCGGCGTTTGTCCACTACGAGTCCTGGTAGCGTCGTGTCGCCGCTTTCCGCCGAGGAGCTGACGTTTCGCATCCCAGGCTCGAGCGGCCCACCCTTGCTCGATGGCGTCTCTCTCACCGTGGCCCGCGGAGAGCTTGTCGATGTCATGGGTGCGAGCGGTTCTGGCAAGTCCACACTTCTTCGCGCGTTGGCCCGCTTGCTTCCCGGTTGCGAAGGGGCGCTCTTTTTGGACGGGACGCCAGCGGAGCGCATCGCGCCCACGCTCTGGCGAAGCCGCGTCTCGCTTGTGTCGCAAAAAACGGTGATACGCTCCGGCTCCGTGAGTGACAACCTTCTGCACGCCTGGAAGCTCAAGGTTCGCGCCGCCCAGGCACCCCCTTCCGACTCGGAGCTTCGTCTCGCTCTCGACAGCGTCGGGCTTCACGAGGTTGCGCTTCAGCAAGAGGCAGCTCGCCTCTCCGTCGGTCAGGCCGCGCGGATCGCCCTGTTGCGCTCCTCCCTGACATGCCCCGATGTGCTCCTGCTCGACGAGCCGGACGCCAACCTCGACGCGGAAAGCGCCGAGTTGGTCTCGCAAGTAATCGCGCGCTTCCTGACCGAGGGCGGCGCCGTCCTCAGGGTGTGCCATTTTGGCTCGCACTTGACTCCGGCGCGCCGTCTCAGGCTTCAGCAAGGAGCACTGACGGAGGTGACCCCCTAGATGCCGGATGCCGCCTCCGCACAGGTGATCCCCATCGGCCTGCCGCAACTGCTTCTCGCTACGGGCCTGGTGGTTCTAGTCGGAGTGATCTCAATCAGGCTTTCCCTGAAATTAGAACGCGAGCTGATGATCGCCACACTTCGAACTTACTTGCAACTCGCTTTACTGGGGCTTGTCTTGCAGTGGGTGCTTGATGTCGATACTCCCTGGCTGGTGCTTCTCGTGTTGGTGGTGATGGTGGCCGCGGCCGCTCAGCTGATCGCCCAGCGCACTCCCGGCGCCCCGCGCGGCGTTCTAGGCTCGTCGGTGGTGGCGATGGCGCTTTCGGGATTTACCGTCACATTCGCGGTTACCGGCCTTATTGTTCAGGTGGAACCCTGGTACATGCCTAGATACGTCATCCCTATCGCGGGGATGGTTCTCGGAAACTCAATGACAGGGATCGCGCTCTCGCTCGAACGCCTCTTTGCCGATATGGATCTGCGCGCCGAGGAGATCATAGCCTCGCTCGCCTTGGGAGCCACGCCGTGGGAAGCGGCGGGCGATGTGGTTCGCTCGGCGTTGCGCGCGGGATTGATGCCGACGATCAATGCGATGGCCGCGGCCGGAATAGTGTTCATCCCTGGAATGATGTCGGGACAGATACTCGCGGGAGTCGATCCCCTTGCCGCCACTGGATATCAGATCGTGGTCATGCTCATGGTTTCGGCGGCTACCGCCCTGGGCTCCGTGGCCGCCGTGATGCTGCTATTTCGCAAAAGATTCACCGCCGAGGGAGTTTATGTCGAGCAAGGCTATCGTAGTGACGTATAATGAGCGCATGACGCGCGAGGTGCCCAAAATATGAATCTGCTTGGCAACACCTATGTGCGGGTGAGCAACAGCTTTCTCCACGACATGGCGACCGGCACATGGGCCGCGTGTGTTCTGGTGTTGTGGGTTCTCAACAGGCAGGCACTCGGAGTGCCGCCGAGTGCCGCCGAGGCTCTTTCGCAAGCCGCCGCCGTTATCTGGCTTCTGTTGCTCGCCGCGCTTTTCGTGGTTACCGTGACTGGGATCCTGCGTCTTTTCTACTGGAGGGCCACCACGCCCGCCTCAGAGCTTGGCGCGAAACGCCGGGCGCTGATCGTCAAGCACATCGCTTTTCTCGTGATTTACGGAGGCGGAAGCTATTGGGCGTGGACGCTTCTATGAACATTTACATCACTGGTGATATTATGGCCGCTTGTAAATACACACGCTGCTTTCTTGTGCGGGGAGGGCCATGACCAGGTTTGAGCTTTACCTGAAGCGTAACGCTGCCAGGTTTGACCGTTATCTTGCAACTTTCTTTTCCGACGGTATCCATCCCGACATGAAGCGCTACCTGTACGATCCGGTCGCGCAATTCACTTCCAACGCCGGAAAACGACATCGTCCGCTGATATGCCTGCTCGCCTGCGAGGCCGTGGGGGGAGACCCCAAGCTTGCTTGGCCGTCGGCGGCGGCGATCGAGCACTTTCATACCGCCGCGCTCATACACGACGATATCGAGGACTCCTCGCTGACGCGCAGGGACGAGCCGTGCATGCACGTTTGCGAGGGCGATGGCATCGCGATCAACGCAGGAGACCTAGCGCTCTCCTTGGTTTGCGGCACCGTGGTTGCCGACCAGGGCCTCGACGACGCTGTTAAGTTGAGGGTACTCGCGGAGCTCGTAACCATGACGACCCGGACAATCGAAGGCCAGGCGCTCGATATAGGGTGGGCCAGAGATGGCCGCTTCGACCTTACCATCGACGATTACCTGCTGATGGCCAAGCATAAGACGGCCTACTACTCGGGCGGCGTTCCTCTGGCTGTAGGGGCGATCATAGGCGGGGCGTCCGACGAGCAAGTCGAGGTGCTGCGTGAATTCGGCATGGCGGCTGGACTCGCCTTCCAGATACAAGACGATGTACTCAACCTCGTAGGCACGAAGGAGGCGACCCGCAAAGACTTCCGAAGCGACATCACCGAAGGCAAGCGCACGCTGGTGGCGGTCCACGCGCTCCAGCACGCAGTCGAGCGTGAGCGTCTGCTCGAGCTGCTCTCGGGCGGCGTTTCGGAGTGCGCCGCCAAGGAGGAGGCCGTGGCCATTATGCGCTCCTCGGCATCTATAGAATTCGCCGAGAAGTATGCGCTGAAGTTGATATCCGACGCGAAGGTGAGCCTGAAGGACGCCCTTTCGCCAAGCAAGGCCCGCGAACTTTTGTTGTCGATGGCGGACTTTTTCATCAAGCGAAGTTCCTGAGATGATTGCGTGAGAGTGGAGGCGGCAGATGTCAATGCGTTCAGTTCGCGTTTCTGAGGGTATCTCGTGGGTCGGAGCGATCGACTGGAATTTGCGGGACTTTCATGGCTACGAAACTCCGCGCGGCACCACATACAATGCGTACCTCGTGCAAGGCGCCGAGAAAACAGCGCTTGTCGATACCGTCAAGGAACCGCTAGTTGACGAGTTGCTGGCCAGGGTGTCCGACCTTATCGATCCCGCGAAGGTCGATCTGATTGTCGTCAATCATGTCGAGCCTGATCACAACGGTGGATTGCGCAGGGTCATGGAAGCCATGCCCCAGGCGCGCGTCGTGGCCTCACGAGCGGGCGTCGCTGGGGTAGCTGACTATCACGACGGACTCGCGATCGAAGCTGTCGGACCCGATGATGTGATCGATCTCGGCGGCAAGACGCTGCGTTTCCTGCCGATGCCGATGGTGCACTGGCCCGATTCGATGTTCACCTATGTCGCCGAGTCCGCGACACTTCTTCCAAACGACGCTTTTGGACAGCATCTGGCGACCTCGGAGAGATTTGCCGATGAGGTTGGCTGCGATCTGGCGCTCGAGGAGCTCGCCATCTACTACGCGAACATACTGATGCCGTTAGGTCCACAGGTGGCCAAGGCGGTCGAAAAGGTGCTCGCAAAAGAATGGAAGATCGAAGTCGTCGCCCCATCGCACGGTGTCATCTGGCGCGGTGAAGCACTCGGTTACGCGCTTGACGCCTATTCGCGACTGACCTCGGGGCGGGTGGAAAACAGGTTCGTTGTGGCCTTCTCCACGATGTGGGGCTCTACCTCGGCACTGGCCGCCAGGATAGCCGACGCACTTGCCGCCGAAGGCGTAGGAGTCGATGTTTTCGACCTTGCGTCCACCCCCAAGGCGCATATCACTCACGTGTTGCACAGCGCGCGCGGGTTGCTTCTCGGCTCTCCGACTATGCACCATGGCATGTTGCACAATGTCGCCGGCTACTTACAGTATCTGGCTGGATTGAAGCCCGTCGGCAAGGTTGCAGGAACATTCGGCTCTTACGGTTGGAGCCCCGGTGCGTGCAAGCAGATGGAGGAGAGGCTGGCCGCCATGGGCTTTGAGCTGCCGTTCGAGCCGTTTACGGTGAAGTATAGCCCGAATGACGCCGATTTCGACGCGGCCGGCAAGTGGGCGGCGCGCTTCGCGTCAGGTGTTGCGCCATCTCAGTAAGGATTCGGCGGCGTCTTCGATCGAAAGCGCTGGAGCGGGCCGATCGCCCGACCGTTCGCCGAGGCGGGCGAAGAGCTCGGCGAGCACAGGCGGCTTGATGTTCCCGGCCGCAAGCAGGTTCGCTTCGCTGAACACTTCGGCGGGAGTGCCGGTAAAGGCGATGCGACCGCCGGGAGCCAGCACGTAGGCGAAATCGGCCAGCAGCGGAACGCTGTCAATATCGTGTGTCGACATCACGATCGACACCTCGTTTAGCGCCAGCACGCGCATCAGCTCCAGCATTTTGTCGCGCGAGGCCGGATCCAGCCCCTCAAACGGCTCGTCCATCACAAGCAGCTCGGGCCGCATCACAAGCGCTCCGGCCAGTGCGACTTTGCGCTTCTCGCCACCGGACAGATTATGCGGCACCTTGTCGCGCAAGTGTGCGATGCCGAGCAACTCAAGGGTTTCCATGACACGGCGCCGCACCGCTTCTTCCGCCATGCCGTACTGCCTCGGCGAGAAGGCAACATCGTCAAATACTGTCGGTGCCAGGAGCTGCTCCTCAACGTTTTGGAGCACGACCCCGATTCGTTCGCGTATCATCTTCCACTCTCGCGAAGGATCCACGCCAAAGACCCGCACAACCCCTTCTTGCGCGCGCAGCAGTCCCAGGATGTGGTAGAGCAGCGTGGTCTTTCCCGAGCCGTTGGGGCCGAGTACCGCGACTCGCTGGCCGCGCAGCGCCACGAAATCCAGGCCGCACAGATCAACCTCGGTGCCGTCCTCGTATGAGTGTTTGACGCAGCTGACTCGCACTATCTCCTCGGGCATCATCGCACTCTCCTGAAAAGCCCGGCCGTGACAAGCAGGATCACAAGGGAGACCATCGGCGCGATCCAGCTGTACGGGTTGAACACATCGGCGTACGCGCGCGCGGCCACGGCGGCGCTAACAAGCAGAAACGCCGCGGCAACGAGCGCGATATCGGCATGAAAGGAGCGTCCTTGCAAGGATGTCACCTGCAACCTGCCTTCGTAACCGCGCAGCCGCATGATGTCGTGGTCTCTTTGCGCCAGGTCGATTGCGTAGAGCAGCAGTCCGCCTAGAGCCCGGGTAATCGCCTTGGCGCTTCGCACCGGCTGCCCGTTTGAGAGACCCGAGCGCAGTCGGACCGCCGTGAGCAGGTTTGCGAACTTGCCCAGCAGCAGGAAGGTCGAACGGTAGGTCATCAGCATCGCGTCGCCGACGATGGTCGGCATCACTTTTTGCAGCGGAGCGAAAACCTGCGGGTAAGGGGTTGTGAGGATCAAAGTCACCGCGGTCAGTGCCGCTACGACCGCCTTCAGGATTATGGCCGCGCCAGTTATCGCGTCAGGAGCGGCCGAGAACGCAAAGACAGCGGCGAAAATCGCCGGATACATCGATAGCGAGAAGGCCAGGCCACCGGGTACCCGCGTGCTTGCGATCACCGCCGCCAGCAGTAGTCCTATCGCCGCCAACACCAGTACATTCCAACTGACGATCACCGCGGATAACACAAGGGCAAACGCCGCCAGCTTCGCGCGCGGCGCCGCGTGATGCAGCCACGAGGAACCCTTTGTTGCCGAGGAGTCTATTGCGGCAAGGTTCACCTATGTGGCCCAGTTTCATCTCCGGGCGGCGAATGCCTCCCCCCTGACAAGGCGCCCTCGAAGACAAGCGAGGGTCTTGCCTGGGCGATAAAGCCAATGATCGCCGCGATGATGAGTCCTTCGAGCAACCAGCCGATAGGTCCCAGCGTAAAGACCACTGTCGCGAATCTTGTGACAGACAGCGTCTTCTCTTCCTCGTGCGCATGATCGTGCGCGTGATCGTGCTCATGCTCATGTCCATGTTCTTGATCGTGGCCATGAGCACCGTCGTCCAGAAGCTTTAGCTTGAAGACGCCATCACCAAACGGGTTCTCGAACCTCATATTGCCAGGATCGAGCGCACCGGTTTCCCGCGCGGTGAGATCGCCTCCGCCTCCTAGCCACACGATACCGACGAGCAAAAGTGTTGACAGCGCAAGGGATGGAATCGTCGTGGCGAACGCAGCGATAGACGCGCGGCCCTTCCCGAAAAGACCGATCAGGGCACGAAACAATATCCAGCCGACAAGCATCTCCGAAAAGATCACGATAGTGTTCAGCCCGATAACGGTGACACCGCCGTGGCCGATCAGAGCCAAGGTCGTGACAACGATAAACGCTGCGATCGGTGAGAGAACCGGGCCAAGCAGTATGCCGCCCAAGACTGTCAAGTTGATGTGATACGCGATAGGGATGATCTCGCTCGACATCGCCACCATCATCAGCGCGGCGATGACCCCGAGCATCGGAACCTTTCGCCTGTAATCATCGGCCAGCGCTATCCGACCCATCACGCCCACGAGAATTGCCGCTCCGATCCAGCCGATCAACCACAGCCAGACAGGCAGCACGCCATCAGGAATGTGTATGTGAGACACAACTTCCTCCCTCTTGCTTGCATTGTGCGCATACGCCATACAACTCGATTTCGTGCGCGATAACTGTGGATCCAGCTACCGATGTCGCCTCGAAAGCAGTTTCCTCAATTGGGCAGGCGGTGTGTTCGACTCCTCGGCAATTCGTGCAAACCAGATGATGATGGTGGCCTTCCACCTCACATCGGGCGTAAACCGCCGAGTCGTCGAGCGCTCCGACGCGGGTCACATACCCTGAGCGCTCGAGCGCCGCCAAGGCGCGATAGATCGTGGCCAGTCCGACGTCGTGGCCATCGGCGGTAAGCGCGCTTCGCAAATCTTTAGCGGAAAACGCGGCGGAAGAGGAAGCGAATTTTTCCGCGATAAGCGATCGGGCGGCTGACATCCTGCCGCTTCCGTATGGCAGGTCATTAGGCACGGGCGTGGCACCTCCTGTCGCTCGGAAAGTGAGAATCATTCTCATTTTCCTAAATGATTGTACCGCGAATGCTTTGCCAGGTAGCATAGAAAAATGTAAAAACCAAGATCGGGAGGATTTACCGTGAACATCACTCATCTGCGCACGTTTGTCACCCTGGTTGAGCAGGGCTCCTTCTCGGCGACCGCCCGTACCATGGGCTTCTCGCAGCCGGCGGTCACCATGCAGATACAGGCACTCGAGGCCGATCTGGGCGTCACGCTGGTGGACCGCAAGTACCGCAAGCTTGAGCTTACCGAGGCGGGCGGGGTTCTGTTGCCATACGCCCAAAGAGCGCTCGTGGAGGTCGATCGCGCCCGAGAGGAGATCGGTCGGCTTTCCGGCGTCGTCTCCGGCCGTCTGCTCATGGCGGCTAGCACCACTCCGGGGCAGTATATTTTGCCCGGACTGCTCGCCGAGTTCCTTGAGGAATACCCGCAGGTGGGGATATCCCTGCAGATCGCGGACACCGCCCGTGTGGTCGAGGCTGTGGCCTCCGGTGAGGCTCATCTCGGCATGACAGGCGCGGAGCTGCTCGACGCGAAGGTCGCTTTCGAGCGCATGGGCTCCGATGACCTTGTGGTGATCTGCCCGAAAGGACACTCGCTCGCGATGGGCCGCAGATCGATTTCCGACGTTGCCGAAGCTCCGTTTATCATGCGGGAGGAGGGGTCGGGCACGCGCCTGGTGGCCGAGGAAGTCTTGCGCGAGGCATCGATCGACCCCGGCGACCTGCACGTGGTGACCGAGCTTGGCACCAGCGAGGCGATTGTCAGCGCGGTCGAAGGCGGCATGGGTGTCGCGGTTGTAAGCCGCTTCGTCGCCGAGAAGGCCCTTGCGCTCGGCACGATAGCTCTCGTCGAAGCCGATGGCTTTCCGGCGACCCGACCGCTATTCGCGGTATTGCCCCGCGGGAGCTGCACGAGAGCGGCCGAGGCGTTTCTCGGCTATCTGCGGGATGCGCTTGGCGGCATCGAGTCCGGCGACAATCCCCGGTCGTGAACCCCGAAGGCGATTTTGTGACCTTCACATTCGCCACGACGCATGATGCGATCGCTGCCGAAGCGCTGTTTCTGCGCGCGGTGCTCGACGTGGTTCCGGTACCCGCGCCAAAGACGGAGAAGGCGCTTTGTGGCTTGGCGATGCGGTTACCCGCGCATCAAGCGTGCTCCGCCGAGAAAGTTATGATCGCTGGCGACGTGATTTACTTGGAGCGGATTGAGGGGGCGCCGTGATGCATCGCAATAGTTGCGGCTTGAGTAACAGATTGACTTGTCGCGCATACACGAATATTCTTTGGGCTGAGCACATTGTAACAATTGTTTGTTTTGGTATTGCCCGTGTGTCGCGAGAGACCGGCAGAATCTTGTGACGTGGAAAGATGGGTAGGGGGTGTTGACGATAGACCTGGTACAGCTGAACGTCTGGTTGGACTACATCTTTGTCACTCTCTATATCGTGGTGCTGTTGGGCTTGTCGGCACACTTTGTAGGAAACCTGATCGCAGGCCGTCTGAAGAAGCGGTTTATCAAGTGGGAGTGGCCGCATCACGAGGGCCCGCCGATTCCGTTCCTACCCAGATTTTTGCACTTCCAGCATGTCGCCTCGATGATAGTGCTGGTGATCTCGGGGCTTTACATCCGCTTTCCGGGCTTTCTAGTCGGAGAACTCGCGAACGCCCGGACATACATGCGCTGGGCGCACTACATCGCGATGATCATCGTGGTGATCAACCTCGTTTGGCGACTTTGGTACGCGTTCATGTCGGCCAGGCGTGATTACCGCGAGTTTGTGATCACGCGCAAGGACATCACGACGATGCCGCAGGTGATCTTGTACTACATCTTCGTCAAGAGCTCAAAGCCGCATCTGGACAAGTACAACGTAATGCAGAAAGCGACATACACGCTCTTTGTCCCGTTATTGATTATCCAAGCGTTCACGGGCTTTGCCCTGGTTACAACTCCGCTTATCGCCGACACGAGCCCTCGTGACTGGCTGGTCGGCTGGTGGCTTGGAGCCGCGCTGGGTTCGACGGATCTAGCAGGCTGGTATATGCGCATCGTCCACTATATAGTTAACTGGTTATTTATAATTTTGACGACCGTGCACGTGTATCTTTCCGTATCCGAAGACTTCCCGGCTTTTTTGAATTTCTTCGGGTTGAGTTTCCTTGACAGGACTCATGCGACCCACGGAGACGGAGATCATGGTGAAACGCACGCTCATCCCGGCGGAGACGAAGACGATCATGCCGGGACTCACCATAAAGATCACGAGGCCGGCTCCGGCCGCCGGCAAAAGTATATGCCTTGGTCGACATGAACGAATCGCGACATATTACCGGAAAGGAGCCGCGTGGTGTCATCAGTCCGGCGTGGGCTGCTAATTTGGGTCGGACTGATGGTTTTCTCGGCGGGTATCGCGCCGTTGGCCCTCGCGCAGGAGAGCGCGGCCCCACAGTACGATCTCAGCTTTACGCTGCCCACGGAGGGCAAGTCCGGATGCATGGTGTGTCATGGCGATGAGAACTTGCGCAAGATCGAAGATGGCCGAAAGGTCTCCTACTATGTGGACGCCTCGGATTTCGAGGGAGGGCCGCACGCGGATCTGCTGTGTACCGCGTGTCACCTCGATTTCGCTTTTCAGGCGCCTCATGGCACCGAAGACGGAGAGTGGCGGCGCACCGCGAAGCTGGCGTGCCGAAACTGTCACGTCGATCAGTGGAGCGCGTATAGCGCCGGCGCTCACTCCCTTGCTGTTCAGCCTGGCGAAACGACGGAAACAGCGCGCCTGGAGGAAAAGCCGCTTTGCGGAGATTGCCACGGCGCTCACGAAATCGTTGCGCTCACCGATAACCCTGAAGGCCGAGCCGAGCTTCACCGTCGCGGGTACCAGGTGTGCGGAAGATGCCACGAGGAGTATTGGTACAACTACGACGACTATTACCACGGCGAGGCCTACCGCCGAGGAGCAAGTGACGCTCCGGCATGCTGGGAGTGCCATGGCGCTCATGACATCAGGCCGGCGGATGATCGTGATTCGCTGGTTCACGAAAACAATCTGCTCGATACTTGCGCTACGTGTCATCCGACCGCAAATGATGAGTATGTAAGTTACGCTGTGTTGATTCATGGAGAGGAAGAGGTTTTGGCGGCCAATCCGGCAGCGGCTTTCATAGAAAGCACGATTGGCAGAGCCCGTGAAGCCTTTGGAGCAGTCATTTCCTGGCTGTTTTGATGCGCATTCGCAAGCAATGCTCCGGGCAGGCGTTAGTCCCCGGATAAGGAAGGGGTAAGGATGAAAGAGGTTTCGAGAGGCTGCTCCGGCGAGCGGCTCTCAATCGCGATAGGCGTGTTCTTGCTTGCGCTGGCTATAGCCGCCGCAGCTCCGGCGTCTTCGGCCGCCGCGGAGCGGATCATCACGGGAGAGTCTCTAGTGATTCGCCTTACCGACCGGGTTTATAGTGAGAGCTGCGATCCTTGCCACGGAAATATTGCCGATACCGACAACTACGACGGCACCATTTATTTCGAGCATGGCTACCACATGCTGATACAGTGCAGCAGCTGCCATAGCGTGTTTCCGCACAGGCCTGAAGGCACTATCAAGCCGGACATGAAGCTTTGTTTCGACTGTCATGGCCTGTATCACGGACCCATGGGCTCAATTGCTTCCGGCGAGTGCGAAACATGCCACATCGCCCCCCGCGATCAATTGCGTCCAGACTTCCACATAGCCAACTGGGCGCAGGAACCTCATGTCCAACCTGCCGAGGAACGCCTGCAGACGCAGTGTATGATGTGCCATGATCGGCGCTCCTGCACTGCCTGTCACGATGAGCTCGGAATAGAGTGGGAGCCGGACGTGCCCTACACGTACGACTCGGCGGATGGATGCCTAACCTGCCACGGTGATCCTTATCTGCTGAGGGTCTCGGAAGGCAGGCTGAAGTCATACCAGGTGACCGGGATAGAAAACTCCGTGCACCGCGATTTGACCTGTCAGCAGTGTCACGCCGACTTCACGTATGAAGACAGGATGGATCCGTCGCCGCTCTGGCGGGTCAACGCTGGCTTGGCCTGTCGTGAGTGCCATATGTCACCGGAGAACTTCGACGAGGGCCGTGGTCTTGCCATGGCGGCTATCGTTGCCGAGTACGATGTCTCCATTCACGCACAGGCGTTGCGGGATCGCATCGCCGGCCGGCAGCAGCCGGGGGTTCAGATGGGGCCGCTTGTGGAGCCTCCCACATGCGCCGGCTGTCACGGGGGCCATTATATTCGGCGTCTGGATACAGCGCAGGCCAGAGAGGCGTTGCACCTGGCTGGGTACAGGATGTGCGGGAGATGCCATCAGGCCGAATACGATTCGTACGATGATCCCTATCATGGAGCCGTCTACAAACGTGGCGCGCTCGATGCCCCGTCATGCTGGGACTGCCATGCGGCGCACGCGGTTCTTCCCAATGAGGATCCGCTTTCGCTGATGTCGGATGCCAATATGCCGACTACATGCGGGACACAAGGCTGTCACTACGGATCGGCCGAGCCGTTTACCGCCGCCGCCGCCGACCTGATTCACGGCAAGGCGCAGGCCAGAGCTGAGAATCCGATCCAAAATGCGTTAGAACGAGTAAGGGAGTGGCTGCCGTAAACCGACGCAATGTGTTCAAGATAGCGGTTCCGCTATTCGCCGTGCTGGCTCTCTCCGCTTTTTTGGTAATGGTGCCGGCTGTCATCATCGACGCCGAGGTGCCCGAATCGATAGAGCTCAACGGCGTGGTCGAGCAGAGGAACTGCGCACCTTGCCACATCCGGCTGGACGAACCGCCAAGCCCGGGAATGATCTTTAGTCACGGAGCGCACATAATGGTCGCATGCGAAACCTGTCATATCGAGCCCGCCCACGAGGCCGGGGAGATGAACTCACCGCCGATGGTGACGTGCTTCGCCTGCCATGGAGTCGTGCACGGGCAGCTCGGCGAGATCGCCTCGGGCGAATGCTCGGAGTGTCACACAGTCGAGTTTCAGCTAAGGCCCCGCACCCATACTCTTGATTGGGCCGAGAAGCCCCACGCCGAACTCGCGCGCACGGACACCAACTCCTGCATGATGTGTCATACGGCGGCCGAGGAGTGCGATACCTGTCATACAGCCAGCGGGCTCGACATCGGACCGATGCCGGCGCAGTACATAAGCGTCCTTCCGGAAGTGCCCGAGCAGCCTTTGGTGACGGTCTATCCCACCCAGCCGACCTCAATAAGCCAGTGCATATACTGCCACCCGGACATCGACGATATCTCTCCCGGGCGGATCATATTCGCGCACTCCGACCACTTGCGCAGGAACTATGATTGCGTCGCGTGTCACCCGACATTTGGTCATGATATCGAGACGATAAGACGCCCGGACAAGCCGTCTTGCTTCCGGTGTCACGACACGGCGCACAGTCAGGCCGGGACCATAGCGACCGGGGAGTGCGCGGCGTGCCATCCACCCGGATTCGAGCTCAAGCCCCCTGACCACACGCCTGCGTTTGAGAGCAGGGATCATCGTGAGCGCGGAAAGAGCGAGCCCGAGTATTGCCTGCTATGCCATGAGGCGCCGTTTTGCGTCGAGTGTCACCTGGGCAGACGTCCTACCGGGCCCGGAAGCGAGCCTGTCATTCCGGCTGACCACAGAACCGCCGAGTGGATGTCACTGCACGGGCGACCGTTCCTGGAGCAGCAAGGCGCGTGCGGAATATGTCACGACTCGCCGACTTGTATGACGTGTCACAGGACGGTGATGCCGCATCCGGATGAGTGGCTTACCGATCACACGCCTGATCCCGGAGTCGGCAGGGAAGATTGCGACGTCTGTCATGTCGACCAAACCACGTGCCAGTCGTGTCATCATGAAGGAGTGCGCCGAGCCGAACTCACCCGCGAGAATTGCGTGCCGTGTCACGAGGGGATGGCGCATCAGCCTGCCACCGAGATCAGGCACAAGGGTTACGCTGAACATGCGGTGCACTTTGATGTGGCAAGGACCCGCGGCGAACCGTATCGCTGCTACGATTGCCACATCGGATTCGGCCGAAACGTGGCTGGCCGCGTGGACTTCGGCGACGCCGCGCACGACATGAGGTTGTGTTATGAGTGCCATGGATCGCTTGATGTGTTCGGCACGCTTATTGCCCCCTACAGGGGCGCCGACCTTTGCAGGCAGTGCCATGGCGATATGGGTATCTAACCGACATGGAGGATGATTGAAGTTGAAATCGCGGATCGAGCGCATCGACGGCATACTGGCGTACGCGCCCTGGGCTCTTCTGGCCCTCGTCTTATTTTCCGCGGGCTGGTTTGGCTATTACGTGTATCAAAGTGAGCAGCAGCAGCGACTGTCCACTCCCGTTGGCCGCGCGCTTGAAGACTTGCGCAACCAGGTCAGAGAGGACCCGAACAACGTGGTGCTGCGGGTTCGTTTCGGCGAAGCTTTAGCCAGCGCGGGCATGTTCGATGAGGCCATCAGGGCATTCGACCAGGCCCTCAAGCTGGACGAAGAGCACACAGGCGCGATGCTCAACATGGGCATGGTGCTGATGGCCGAGCACCGCTGGGACGAGGCGAGGCCGTTTTTCAGCAAAGTGACCGAGCTGACGGAGGGCGCCGAGTTTCAGGATCTCAACGCCAGAAGGGGGGCCGCCTTCTTCTACCTCGGGCAGATCGCCGTTGAGGACGGCCGCTACGAAGACGCGGTGGAGTACCTGAGGGAGTCTTTGCGCATCAGGCGCGCTGCTTCGGACACCTACTACCAATTGGCCAGAGCCTACCACGGCCTTGGTGACCCGGATAAGGCGATAGAAAATCTCTATGTGGCGCTCGCTTTCGACCCGGCTTTCGGGATGGCCCGATTCGAGCTCGGCAAGTATCTTGCCGAGAAGGGCAAGGAGGCTTCGGCGGCGATTGAGTTTCGCAAGGTCGCCGATGCGTATCCCGATTCCGAGATGCCGATAGAGGCGCTCTCCGCGCTCGGCACCGCCGAACAGCGCATCAGGGACGCGAAGACGGCCAGAGAAGATGGAGACCTTGCGCTCGCCATCGAGCAGGCTATAGTAGCGGTTGCGCTCGAACCGGAGAGCATCGAGGCGCTGCTGTTGCGCGCCGAGCTCTACGAGGCTGCGAAACGCCCGACTGACGCGATAAAAGATTACGAAAAGGTGCTCGCCATCGACTCGGAGCACAGTGCCGCGAAAGAGGCGATGGCCCGTCTCGCCCCGTCTGACCAGTGAAGAGAAGAACAACAGGAGGCGTATAAGTGCATTCCCGGAAACGCACACGCAGAATCGTGATGGTCGTGTTGTTGCTAGCCCTGCTTGCGCTGATCATCGTGCTGTTCATCAATTATCGAGAGACACGGCAGATCGGTTTTGACTTCGAGATCGACCCTGAGGCTGTTCTGGCCCCGCCGGTCCATCTCTTCTCCTTCAGCGGTCCGCCGGAAGACCCGCTCCAAAGACCGATAGGTATCCGGGTCGAGGGTGACAGGGTCTACGTCAGCGATTCGCGCCGCGCCGTGGTCGACGTGTTCGGCCTTGACGGACAGCGTGTCGCACAGTGGCAGCACGAGGAGATGAGGATCCCGCTTTACATCGCAAAAAATCCTGTCAGCGAGGTATTCTATGTCTCCGACCGCCGAGCCCGCACCATACATAGATTCAGCGCGGAAGGTGAGTATCTCGGCCAGTTCGACCCCGAGCTTCCGCCGGATCAGCTACCTCAGTTTGAGACCGGAGATGTCCAGTGGGCGCCGGTTGCGCTTGATTTCGCCGAGGACGGCTCGCTCTATGTGACAGAGATACTCAAAGGCCACCGCCTGCTCGTTTTTGACCCGGAAGGCAACTTCGAGCGTTCCGTGGGCACGGCAGGTCAGGTCGCCTCCGCCGAAGATGCCCCGCTGCTCTTTCAGTTTCCTAACGACGTGAAGGTGTTCGGCGAGGAAGTCTGGGTCGCCGACAGTAACAACCGGCGGTTCCAGGTGTTCGACCTTGGCGGCGAGTTCTTGCGGATATTTCCCTCCGAGGGTCTTCCCAGGGGAATCGACTTCCTGAGAGGGCCTTCCCAAAGCACGGAAGGGACCGCCTCGCTTCGCTTTGCGGTAGTGGACACGCTGGCTCAGGATGTAACATTCTGGGCGAAAAACGGGACGAATCTCGCGCGCGTCGGGGAGCCTGGTGTCTTAGAGGGGCAGTTCGCGTACCCCAACGATCTTTCCGTCGCCGCTAGCGGGCGTCTGTATATCGCCGATTCGGCCAACGGGCGCGTGCAGGTCTGGGGCTGGCCGCAGGATGAGCAGCCTGTTCCCATGCCCGTGACCCCCTTCCAGTGGGGGCTTTGCCTCTCACCCCTGCTGCTGCTTCCACTCTTCTTCGCGCTTCGCAAGCGCCGCTTCTTTGCCACGGCCGACTTCGCCGAGACGGCCTTTGCCTCCGGTCTCGCTCCGCGGCTGCCCGCGTTCAAGCGCCGCTGGCTGATGCTCGAGCCCGAGCTGGAGCGCATAGCTGATCTCGCTGACGGCACAGTGAAGGCAAAAGAGCTGTTCAGCATCACAGAGCACTCCGAGTCCGATGCGTCGGTGCTCGCCAAGCGCCTTGAGATCACCGACAGAGAGGCGCAGGTTCTCTCCATCGCGCAACGCTCGCGCTTCTTCTGCACCGAAGACGTCGAGCTCAGGCGACTCGCGCGTCTGCTTGAAATCGATGTATTGACCGCCGAGGAATTCGCCGAGCGTTTCCCCAAAAAGGACTCTTGACATTGATGCGGTCGGGACATAATATGGGCATATTCCATGTAACGGTTGTTACAAAAACGGAAACCGGCAATGAGTTATTTCCGTGGAAACAATAGAGGGAGGTGACATATCCAAGATGTTTCCCGGCAGAAACAGGATAGTCAATTCGATTGAATAGGTAAGGGGGTAAGACGGTATGACAATCACTAGACGAGAGTTTGTGACGAGACTGGGAGCGCTGGCGGCCGCCGCGGGCCTAAGTCAGTCCCAGCTTCTCAAGATCACGGAAGCTATGGGCCACCCGGCTCCATGGCTTGAAGGAGCCAAACCCAAAGTGATTTGGGTACATGGCGCGGAGTGTACGGGATGCTCGGTTTCGCTGCTGGGCCTATTTGAAGATGTCAGAGGGCTCGCGGTGCAAGACACACGTCTGACCAGGTCGGTGGATTCGACCGGGCTCGGCATCAATACCCTTGCGGCGCTTGACCTTGCTGTCGGCGGAGACGGCGACGGCGGGCATGTGCTACCGCCCGGCGTGGGCGAGCCGCTCCACCACCATCGTACGCTCAACGCAGCCGGCGCGGACTTCGACGGCCTGGCGAACGCCAACACGCCTTTTGTCGCTAACATCGCCGATGTGCTCATCGACTTCATCAGCCTTGAATACCATGTGACAGTGATGGGCATGGGCGGCGCTCAGGCGTTCGAGTGGTTGAAGACGGAGATGACCACCAGCACGGGTCCATTCGTGCTTGTGGTAGAAGGTGCGGTCCAGGTCGACGATCTTGGCGGCTTCTGGGGCAAGACAGATACTGGTGACACGTCCGCGCCATGGTGCGCGATCGGCGAGAATCTGATCGGATCGGAAATGCACCGGTTTGACAATGTTGTCAAGTCATTGGCTTCAAGGGCCGACTGTCTCGCTGTGATATCGATCGGCCAGTGCGCGACATTCGGTGGGTTCCCGGCATGCGTGTCACCTTCACCGGAGTTCCGTGGTGAGAAGCAGACGCCGGCGTTTGGCGTATATGACTATCTGGCGAACCATTCGGGCCTTGCAAACGCGGCGACAGTTGCGAACAAGGTCGTCAACGTTCCGGGATGCCCCACCAATCCGTGGTGGTTCGTCCTTACCGTGGTGCTGTGGCTGGCCGAAGCGGTCAATGGTCCGCTCAGGACGCCCGCGACAGCTGGTCCGCTCGGGATTCTTGACGCAAGCGCCAGAATCATTGGCGGGGTGGACGATCAGCGCCGCCTCAAGGCCGTATATGGTCAGTCGATTCACGGGCCCGCCTGTGCGCGTTACAAGTATGCGTTCTCGTGGAGGGAGCCTACCGATCCCATCGGTGTTTTGCGGCCCGCGCTTTACGCCCAAAAACCTGGCGATGAAGGCTGTCTGGCCATGCTGGGCTGTAAGGGTCTTTCCACGAATTCTTTGTGCTCGCTTCACGGGTGGAACGGCCAACAGCCCGAAAACGATCCGGTCTGGGATCAGGGTATCGCCCAAATCAACGGTACGCATGCGGGTGGCAACTGCATCACGGGAGGCCATCCATGTATGGGCTGCAGCGAAAGGGGCTATCCCGATGCCTACGTTCCATTCATCGCGAGACGATAACAACGAGAGGAGGTAGTGATTCATGACAGTTTCAGTTGATCCGATTCCTCGCATAGAGGGTCATCTAGGTATAAAACTCACTGTGGATGCAGGCGTAGTTACCGAAGCCGATGCTCACGGCAATATGTTTCGCGGCTTCGAAAACTTCCTGGTCGGCCGTGACCCGAATGACGCCATCACGTTCACTCAGCGTATCTGTGGCGTCTGTCCTGTGCCCCATGGCATGGCATCGACGTATGCGGTAGAGGCGGTGTACGGTTACAGCACAGGGCACATCACGTTCGCTAATACCGATAGTGACGGCCTAGGCGTACCAGTCAAGGCGGTGCATGTGCGCAACCTGATTCTCGGCGCCGAGTTTCTGATGTCGAGCATCACGCACTTCTATCATCTGGCCGCTCCAAGCTACGTCCAGGGCCCGAACATGCCGCCGTGGACTCCGTATTTCCATAATGACTATTACGACTCTAGACTCCGTTCCAACGGGAGGGCGTTGCCGTCCGGCTCCAACCTGTGGTCGGCGGTCATCGCCCAGTACGTGAAAGCTTTGCGTATGCGGCGCCTGACTTTCGAGGCGGGAGCGCTCTTTGCCGGCCGCATGCCGATGACCTCGGCCTATGTTGCCGGTGGCGTGACCACTCAAAGCAAGGGCGCGGATTTCAGGGATAGGTGCAGGAGGTTTTACAACCTGATGCACGATGTCGGTTTGTTCATTGTGAAGGAGTATGTGCCGCTCGCCCTGGCACTAGGAGCGCTGTATCCGACATATGACAATACCCACAACGGAGGAGGGGGTATCGGCGCCGGGCTGGGCAATTTCCTCTCATGGGGCGCTTTCCCGAATCCCGCTAACAATGTCTTGGCATTGCAGGGCGGCTACAAGATCGGAGCTGGAGTTACTGTTCCTCTTGTCACTGGGAAAACCAATGTGGGAACCATGCTGGCTGCGGTCAACGAAAACCTGATCGAGGACACTGCTCGCTCATGGTATGTGCCTGATGCCAAGTGGGGTTACCCGACAGGTCAGTCGTGGCAAAAGCCTGGCTCCGTTACACGGACCGAACCAGACAGAACCAAAGGTGTCAAATATTCCTGGATGAAGGCCCCCCGCTGGAAAGTTGGCGGAGTGTATCATGCCATGGAGGTAGGTCCATTGGCCCGCATGGTCGTTCAGGGGCTGTACGTTGACGGTGCGCTGCTGCGCGACACATTTGTGGTTGGTGGCCATTTCGACTATGCCGACTATTTTGATGGCGCAGCACTCGATGGTAGGTGCGTCGACGCCGGACTGTTGGCCGCATTGGGTGCGGAAGGCTTGGCGGGGGCTGTTACGACCTGGATCAGGGATCTCAAAGGTGGTCTTTCCACGATGGATCGTCTTCGTGCCCGTGCGCTTGAGTCGCTCCTATTGGTCCAGCTTATACTGGGTCCCTTCAATAAGGTCACGGGCGTCTTTGGTTCCGTTGGTGTGGTCGGTGGGGATGCTGCTGTTCCGACGAGCGGCTGGATAGGTGCAGCCGCAGCCGTTGCCGATGGCCCGAGCTATGTCTCAAGGGCCGTGCCGGTGAACCCCAGAAGCTCGTATGGCGCCACCGAAGCTCCACGCGGCTCACTGTCACATCATGTGAGCATCGACAGAGGAAAGATCGCTTCTTACCAGTGCGTCGTTCCGACCACCTGGAATGCTTCGCCGAAAGACGCTTTGGGCGCTCTTAGAGGTGGCAACGGTCGCGGTGCTATGGAACAGGCGATGATCGGTTCCCCGCATGCCGGCACCGCCCCCGGTCCCGGCGTTGAGGCCATGCGTATCGCTCAATCATTCGACCCGTGCATCGCTTGCGCGGTTCACTAGAGACTGGAGGTGATAAAGTTGAGAAAGTATACTTTTCTGGCGGTGCTGACGGTCGCGCTCTTCTTCGCGATGGGCTCCATGGCATATGCGAACTTCGGTCCGCACGGCGGCTACTCCGACGACACGGACTCTTGCGCGGCGTGTCATAGGGCACACACTTCCTTCTCGCCGATCCAGCGCACAAATTACCTCGGCGGACAGCCTATAGGAACTATAGGAAGCGCGCTGCTGGTCTCTTCCGCTCAAAGCATGCGGGAGTTTTGCACGGTTTGCCATGGCAACGATGCTCCGGGCGCGTCGACCAACGTCGTCGCCGGCGTATTCGATGGCGGTCCATCCGCGCCCTTTGGGACACCCATTGACCCAGGTGCGGGAATCTTGTACGCAACCAATTCGTCATTCGGCGCCACACTGAACGCCGGCGGTTTTAGTTACTTGGGAGGTAATGCCCCGGTGACCTCCATGCATAGCATGGCGCCCGAAGATCCTTCCAGCCCACTTACAGGTACGGTGGCGCCTCTTTGGGGCTTCGGTTCTGCGGCGGACACTTCGCGGCAGCTACTCTCCGAGTTCACCTGTACCAGCTGTCATGACCCTCACGGCAGCACGAACTACCGATTGCTCAGAGATGCGCTTCCGGGCGGAGCTGTCGGTGGGTATAATGCCGCCGGTCAGCCGGATCCATTCGTGATCTCCTCTGAAGAGGGATATCCGGTGCTGGGCTGGCTGCGCCAGGAGGCAGGCGCCGCGCAGATGGCCGACTATAGGCCAAATTACACCGCGCCTCAGTATCGCAACACTGGCCTTCAGGGCGAGAACATCTCGGGCTGGTGCGCGGGATGCCATCAGCGCTACGATGAGTCCGGCACGATGTATGATTACGGGAATTTCCTTGCTGCTGGCACAGAAGCGGTTGGAGCAATGCCCTTCCATCGCCATCCGGTGAACCGTCCGGTAGGTATGATGCCGAACACTTCCTTGAGCAGGGAGCCGGTCATCGACAGCAAGATTCCACTGGAGCGGACGATGGCGGCCGCAGCTCAGACGACGTCGTCCGCCACATGGGGATACGGCGACATGCTGGGCTGTCTTACCTGCCATCGCGCTCACGGCACCAATGCGACGATGGAGGGTTGGGCGGAATCAAGCCTGGCGACGGGGAGCGGCGAGACCACATGGGTCGTTGAGCTCGATCCGGGCAGCGGCGGCGTGAACCCGAACAGATCCAGCTCGCTTTTGCGCGCGGACAACCGTGGTGTCTGCCAACGTTGTCACAATATGTAGGAAGGTTTATGACGCGAACACGAAATATTCTCGTGTCATGAGTAAAGGTTGATAAGCGGGGGTTCCGGAGTTGCTAGCCGGGACCCCCGCCCGCAAGGACTATCCAGAAGGAGACTCAATTGATGCTTGAAAAGCCGCGTTTCGCGCCCGCCTCACCGCACTATCGGGGCATAGGCCTGATGGCGAATCCTTTCAGGACTTCGCTCAGAGACGACGCGCTTGACGCGCCGGCTCAAGTCACCTGCCACGCAGAGGCCCTGCGCCTGATGGTGGCTCTCGACGCCGAGGCTGACCGTGAACGCGCAAGACCCGTCTGGGTCACGAAATCCGAAGACATCCCTGATTTCTACACTCGGACTCCGCTTTCCGAAACCCTTTCGGTGCTTTCAGTAAGCGATGAGCTCAATCTTCTCGCCGCTTATGTGCCCTTTTTTATGATGCGTCGCGGCAAGATCAGAAGTTCGCTTGAAATGGTCGCGGAAAAGCTTGCCGGACAGGATTTTGCGTTTACCGCCGCATGTTTTGCCCGCGCCGCCCTAAGCGATCCCGATTTGGAGTTGCTGGAAACGGCCGGCCTCTCTCTACCCGAAGCCGCAGAGTTGGCAAAGCGTTTTGACGATTCTCCACGGGAGATGTCAACCGAGGTGTTCGGTCCTGATGTTCCAACGCGCGAGAGTGGGCCGGGCGTCGAGGAGATCGTCGGTGACGGAGCGTTGCGGATGGGTAAGCTCGAGGTCGACCCGGAAACCGACGACGAGGAAACGGGCGCTGACACGAAAATCGACGACGAAGAAGCAGGCGCCGACACGGAGGATTCGGGCGAGACGCCTTCCCTCATTTACTTGAAAACATATGCCCGCAAACACATCTCACCTGTAGTGGCTCGCGGGCTTGAGGCATATATTGAGGGCGGTTCTTACGCCCTTGCCCAGGAACTGAAGATCACGAAGGCCCCGCGCAAGACGCTCGCCGCGCTTGGCCGCTTTGCGACTTACAGGTTTCGCAAGGTCGTGATCGTCTACGATCAATTCGCCAGCTGGCCGCTTGCGCCCGAGGATTTGCGTGTGCGCATCGCTGGAGCACTCGCCGAGATAAGAATGCTTCTGTCGACGACGGGTACACTGGTTTTTTTGGCGGACGATCATGAGTTGCCTGAGATAAAAGAGCAGTTTTCTGGAGCTCGTGAGGTCCTGTGGTCGATGTCGCCGCTCTTGGAAGAGGTCTCTGGTGAGTCCAGCATCCCGTCTGGGCTGGTAAACTTCGCGCTTAGCGCCGCCAGCCTCTCCGCCGAGATCCCCCCACAACTTCAAGGTATCGAAAAAGAGGCGCAACCAGCCGATGCTGGCTTTATTGGCAGGCTGGGAGAGATTGTCGACAAGCTCGCGGGCACGGATGAGTCCGTCGAGGTCAAGGCGGCCGGCGTCGCCTCCGGATAGGAAGATAAATGTCTCGCATAGCAGCCATATTCAGGAAGCTTTTCGCGACCCGCCGTGCACGCCTGGCGGCCTTCGTTGTGGTGCTGACCGCAGTGATATTTGTCATGGCGGCTCTGTCCCAGGCGCCGCGATCCGGCGACAGAGATACGACTACCCGACTTCCTGACGGCGAGACCCGCCAGGGGGCGGAACAGATGCCGCTTGAAGGCGAGGAGGCCACCAGGGCGATTATTCAAGGCGAAGGCGGCCGTCGAACAGCGGGTGACGGCAGGCCGACAGGCGCGGGTGATCCCGAGATGCTGGCCGCAGGCGCCGCCACCACGCCGGGTGAGGGTGACACCGCCGCACCGGGTGAGTGGGAGGCCCCCGTCGATGATATTTCGGCGCTTCTGCCTGAGAAAGTCGATGGACTTTCACGGGGCAGCGTTACAAAGGACGAATTCAACGCCGTGGTCCCCTTCGATCCGGTTGCCGGAGGGCCTTACGCGGGCGCGCGCAGAGTGTTGATGTCGGTGCGTTACGCCGACAGCGTCGAGGTGGCTAGAAGCTATCGCGATCAGGTCAGCAAGGTCGTTTACCCGAAAAACTCCGCCGCCGTAACAGTTCAAGGCATCAATGGGTATTTTGGTACCGACGGCAGGTCACTTGCCACGGTCTCGTTCACGCGCGGCCGGTTTGTCTTCGAAGTCGTGGTCACCGCTATTGGTGATCCAGCGGCGTTGAAAGACGCGGCACTCCGCATCGCCTCGACGTTTCCCACGGAGGTTCAGAGATGAAGGCCATTTTAGCGTCAGCGGTTCTGACAGCCGTGTTTATGGTTTCGATTTCCGCCGAGGCGCCATTTGCTGGCGCCGCCCCTCCGAATCAACCTATGACGATCGTTTCTGAAGGTTTTGAGTCCACATTGAGCGCCGCGTGGCAGCTCGGTCCCTGGGTAGACCCCGTACGTCCCTCGACCGCCCATTGGGGGCGGATGTCAAACGTGCGGCGCACTGGGAGCTTCTCGCTTTGGTGCGCTGGAACCAGGGCCAACGACTCTCCCGGCGTATGGGGTTATTATCCCGCCGCCACCGGGGGCCATGCGCGCTTGAATCTGCCGCAATTGGCCGATTACTACTCATCGGAGGTGTCGTTTCACTACACGATGCCCACTGTCGGCGCGGCGGATTTCTTCACCTTCTCCTGGCACGCCGACGGGGCGCTTTTCGGCGATACAGGAGGCGAGGTTCCGACCACCGGCGCCGGCGTTTGGTTACAGCGACGGCTTGTCTTTTCTTCGGCGGCAAATACCGCGAATCTTTCCCGGACGCCGGGAAGTATGCGCTTCCAGTTTCTGGACAACGTCGAGGGGCCATTGCAGCTTCCCGCAACCGGCCAGGGACCCAGCATAGATGATCTCGTCGTCACCGGGTACAAGTACGGGCCGGTGCGCAATCTCTCGGCGACTACCACGAATACGGCCGGGATCGTACTGCGATGGGAAAGGCCGATAAGGGCTGTCGGCAGCAGTGAGCCCGAGGAGCGCGAGATATCCTACCGGATTTGGCGGCGCCCGACAGGGGCAGGAGCGTGGACGGAGCTTCCACGCGCCGGCAACGGTGACCTCTCACATGTGGACACGTCTGCCGTGGCTGGCGTGCAGTACGAGTATTCAGTGGTCGCTCATGACCCGATACCAGGCTTTGGATACGGGCAGCCGGGGGCCGCCGCACAGGGCGTGCGTCCGATCTTGAACGTCGCCACATTCACACTGGCAGCCGATTCCACCACAATCAAGCGTAGATGGCCTGTGAGACTTACCTACCGCGCCGAGAATACCTCACTCACCAACATCACTAACATCACCTTGCGCGATTCGTTTGCCGGGCTCACTGGATCGGACGTTTTCACGAGGCTCGATCCCGGACAAGTCGGCATTGTCGAAAGAACCCGCTTCCAGAGAGCCTCTGGCGATGTCACTGCTACGCTCACAGGCATCGCGGGCTCAGACCCCATTACTATCACGGTGGGCCTGCGGATCACGGTGAAGGATCCGCCCAGAAGGGTATCGGGCAATGACCGCATCGATACCGCAATCGCGGTAGCGCGGGAAGCTTTTCCCGAGGGCGCGGACAACGTCATCATCGTCTATGGCTGGAACTACCCTGACGCTCTCTCGGCCTCAGCCCTTGCTGGCGCGCTTGACGCACCGATCCTTCTGGTGAGAACCGCTTCTTCCGGCGCGGCCGTGCTTCAGGCGATCCGCGATCTTGGTGTCAAACAGGCATACATCGTTGGGGGCTACGGCGTGGTTTCCACTGGCGTAGAGCGTGAAATAGACTCCCTGCCCGGAGTTTCTGTGGCCCCCCGGATTTACGGCATTAACCGTTTTGCGACGGCGGGCGCCGTGGCTCGGGAAGTCAGCAAAATCACCACGCCGACAACGGTGTTTCTCGCCACAGGACACAACTTCCCCGATGCTTTGGCGGCTTCAAGTCTTGCCGCTAGGGGGCGCTGGCCGATACTGCTTACCAACACCGCGGTGCTTTCTCCCGAAACCGATCACGCCCTTCGTTCGATACGCCCTGAGCGCGTCGTGATTTTAGGGGGTTACAGCGTGGTGTCCCTGGAGGTTGAAAACGCTATAAGGGGCAACTCCGCGTACGGCTCGCCAGAGGTCATAAGAAGGGCAGGCATCAACCGCTACGAGACGGCCAGGCAGGTTATCGGGTGGGGAGTGAGCGCTACGGGCGGCAATCTGGCGCCCTCAGGAATCGATGGCTTGCATTTGGCGACGGGCGAGAATTTTCCTGACGCGCTTCCTGCGGGAGTGTTGGCGGGTAGGCCGAAAATCGCCTGGTGGCCCTTGATGCTCACTCATCCGACCGTGCTTTCACCGGCGGCCAGGGGTGTCATCATGGACAACCGCGGAGTGTCGCATGTTACCGTCATCGGCGGCATCCACGCGGTCAGCTCGAGTGTGGAGAGTGCCGCGAGGAACCTGATTGCGCCGTAAACTCTTATTCGCTAGCATGTGGTACATGGCGCGCAAAGAGTCGCGCCCGACATATCTCCGAGTCCGGATGTCCTAAAGCCCGCAGTGCAGGTGCCATGGACGCCGGACCGATAGGGTAGGAGTGGAAACGCTTTTGCCTCCCGGTGGAAAGGAGAAAATGGATGGATGCACGTACTTTAAGGTTCGCCCACTTAAGGCGGACGCTCCTGGCGCTTTTGCTGGGAGTCGCGGTTCTGGCGGGGTTCGGGTGTGCCCCAGCGGAGCAACCGGCGCAGGAACAGCCGGCACAGGAGCAGGAGGTCACCGAGGTCATATTGGCCTCAACAACCTCAACCGAGGACTCGGGTTTGTTTGAGGTCCTGATCCCGGCCTTTGAGGAGGCCAACCCTCAGTTCAGAGTTAGTGTTGTCGCTGTAGGCACCGGTCAGGCGCTAGAAATTGGCCGAGCCAAGGACGCCGATATCCTTTTGGTGCATTCGAAAGAGGACGAGGAAAAGTTCGTCAGTGACGGCTACGGGAGCGAACGCGCAGACGTGATGTATAACGACTTCGTTATCGTCGGTCCGCCGGCTGATCCAGCACAACTCAAGGGGACGGCAACCGCCGCCGAGGCTCTTGAAAAGATCGCCGCCTCGCAGGCGTACTTTGTCTCTCGCGGCGATGATTCCGGCACGCACAAGAAGGAGCTCAGACTGTGGAGATCGGCGGAGATGACTCCGACAGGGCAGTGGTATCTTTCTATCGGCCAGGGCATGGGCGATACGTTGTTGTTCGCCTCGGAAAAGCAGGGTTATACCCTCACCGACCGCGCCACCTATCTTTCAATGCGTGACAAGATCGAGCTGGATATCGTTGTGGAAGGCGATCCGGCCCTGTTCAACCAGTACGGGGTCATTCCTGTCACTGACGCCAGCAATCCACAGGGTGCGCAGGCGTTTTTCGACTGGCTTCTCTCGGCTGAAGGGCAGGAAGTCATCGCGGGATTTGGCGTCGATAAGTTCGGTGAGCCACTGTTCGTTCCGAACGCCCAATAAGGAAAGTTTGTGAAATTTGGACGTATTCACTGAGGCGCTTGTCGCTGCGTACACGCTTTTGGCAGGCGGCTCACCGGAGATCTGGAATATCATCGCCACGACGTTTTACGTGTCGGTGGTCTCTACCGTAGCAGGCATGATGATTGGGATGCCCGTGGGTTTTCTCATGGGCATCTCACGCTTTCGGGGCCGGCGTTTCACGATGGCGCTCATGACGACCGCGATGGCGGTTCCACCCGTTGTCATAGGCCTGATCGTGATGATGGCTCTGTCAAGAACCGGCCCCCTGGGCTTTCTCGGCCTGCTTTATACCGTCAACGCCATGTCGATCGCCCAGACCATAATATCCGCGCCGATAATCGCTGGACTCACGGCCGTCGCGGTGGCCTCGGTCCCCTACCGGCTCCGGCTTCAGGCGCGCTCGCTGGGAGCCTCCTTTATGCAGGAAGCGTTTTTGACGCTAAAGGAGGCGCGCCTGGGCGTGCTGGCGGCGGTGGTGACGGCTTTTGGCGCCGTGACCCGCGGAGTGGGAGCGGTGATGATGGTGGGCGGCAACATCGAGGGTCAGACCAGGGTGCTTACCACCGCCATCGTTCAGGAGGCCCGCCGAGGAGAATTCGGGCTCGCCCTCGCTCTCGGTCTGATCCTGCTTGGCATCACCTTCTTGATCAACGCTCTTCTCGTGGTGTACCAGCACTCCCATGAGCGCCTGGAGCGGGGGTGAGGACCAATGCTCGCGGGTGAGGGACTCATCAAGTCTTACGGGAAGCGCACGGTCGTCGACATCGAGCGGGTGGAGGCCGCCGCCGGGCGCACGCTTGGGATCGTCGGTCCTTCGGGCGCGGGCAAATCCACACTACTCGCGTTGCTCGGCCTGCTGGAAAGGCCTGACGCTGGAAGAATCGTGTTTCAAGGCAGGCAGGTGGGCGTTGGCGACCGGCAGCAGCGAATGCGGTTCGCCGCGGCTTTCCAAAATCCCTATCTCTTCAAGGGAACGGTCGCCGACAATGTCGCTTATGGCTTGAAGTTACGCCGCATATCAAAGCCGCAGCGCACGAAGCGCGTCTCGGCGGCTCTTGAAAGGGTTGGCCTTGAAGGGTGGGAGTCGACATCGGCGCTCACGCTGTCCGGCGGGGAAGCGCAGCGAGTCGCGCTGGCCCGAGCGCTTGTGCTCGAGCCGGAGGTGCTCTTTTTGGACGAACCACTCGCCTCGCTCGATCCGCTTTTGAAAAGCACGCTCGCGGCGGATTTCGCCAGGATCATCCGGGAAAACAGCATGACTGCGGTGTACGTTACCCACGATCAGCAGGAGGCCGCCGCGATAGCCGATGACCTCGTTGTGATGCGTGAAGGCCGAATCACTGCGTCAGGACCTTTGGCCGAGGTAATAACGCTTCCCACTGACAGGTGGACCGCTGCCTTCCTCGGCGCAAGATCTCCGCTTCATGGCGTCGTGGCGCGTCAGGAAGACGGCTTGGTAACGGTTGATACTGGGTGCTGTGAAATTGTCGCGGTCGGCACCATACCAGCAGGATCTCGCGTTTTGCTTGGCGTACGGCCGGAAGATGTCATAATCTTTGAAGCCGCCGAAGAGATTTCGCGCTCGACGGCGAGAAATCTGCTTCCCGTAAGAATCATTGAAGCCGAGCTTTGGGGCGTGGTGAGCAATGTCGTGCTGGATCTTGGCGGCCAGAATATTTCGGCACGTGTGACCAGGTCATCGATGCGTGAGCTCGGACTTGCATCAGGCATGGAGGTACAGGCGATGTTCAAGGCTTCGGCGGTCATGGTCAGAGAGGAGCGGGGCGAAAGTGACCGACTCATCTGACGAAACGGGTCGGCTCCCAATTACCGCCGCGGTGCTGGCGGGCGGGCGCAGCGAGCGCATGGGGATCGACAAGACGCTCCTGGATTTCGATGGCCGTCCGCTTGTGGTTCACGTCGTGGAGGCCGTTGGAGATATTTGCGCCTCGACGCTTGTGGTCACGAACCGTCCCGATGCCGCCGCAAGCGCCGGGCTTCCGCCGGAGGTGCGCATCGTGCAAGACGAGGTCGCCTACCAGGGGCCGCTCGGCGGTCTTGTCACCGCGCTTTCGCACGCGCGCGAGGAGTGGGTACTTGCGCTTGCCGCCGACATGCCCTGGCTTCAGCCGCGCATCGTTCAGGCGCTTTGGGCGCGCAGGGAAGGCGCTGACGTTGTCATTCCCGTCTCGGCGAAGGGGCCGGAGCCGCTGCTGGCGCTCTATCGCAAGGAGGCGTGCCTGCCCGCCGCTCGTGCCGCGCTAGCCAGCGGCCGCCGTCGGCTTGTGGCGATACTCCCCGGTCTTCGTGTCGCCGAGGTGGATGTCGAGGAGTTGCGCGGAATCGATCCGCAACTGTCGAGCTTGCAAAACATAAACACCGCCTACGATCTCGCCGAGGCACGCTCCGGTGCGTCATTCGGGCCGTCGGTTGGAGATGCGCCTGAACGTGCCTGCGTGCGTGTTGTGGAGGTGGGTACGCGCCGTGCCCGCGGCATGCCTTCGGAGCGCCCCGTCACGATCTACATGAACGACGTCGAGGTAGCCACGGTGCAGGCCACTCCGAAAGACCTTGAAGAGATGGCGGCAGGGTTTCTCCTCGCCGAAGGACTCATTCAGGACCGGGATGCGCTTGCGGGCATCGATGTCGACGCCAAGCGTGGGCTTGTCTACCTGTCCACCGCCGAGGAAGTCCCTGATGACATGGTGTACAAGACGCGATATGTCACGAGCGGGTGCGGCAAGGGCGTGACCTTTTCGAGCGTGGGTCACGCGCGAAACCTGGCGAAGATCGACTCGGCCGCTTGCGTGTCGAGCGAGGAACTTTACGAGCTGATGGGCCGGATGGCGCACGAGGCCGCGGCGTACCGCGACACCGGCGGGATGCATGCGTGCGCGCTTGGCGTCGGCGGTCGTGTGCGGTACGTGCGCGAGGACGTCGGCCGGCATAACGCGCTTGACAAGCTGTTGGGCCGTGCGTGGCTCGATCGGGTTGAGGTCGCAGACGCCGTGTTGCTCACCACGGGCCGCATCTCGTATGAGATGGCGGTCAAGGCGGCAAAATCGCGGGTGCCGATCGTCGTGTCGCGAACCGCGGTGACCGACCTTGCCGCCGAAATCGCCATAGAGCTCGGCATTACGCTTGTCGGGTACGCCCGTGGCGGTAAACTTGTGGTCTACACGCATCCGCATCGCATATCCGCCGAGAAAAACGCGCAGACCGAAAGCGAGCGCGGCCGTGCGCTCGGCGAAGGAGAAGGGGTGAAGCCGTGACGGGTCCGATAAGCGTTGAGCAGGCACGGCAGCACGTGCTCTCGATGGTGCGGGTTCTCGACAGCGAGCGGATTTCGCTCTCCGAGTCGCTGGGCCGAGTGCTTGCCGAAGACGCTTTGAGCGATATCGATGTCGCGCCCTTTGACAACTCGGCGATGGACGGGTTTGCGGTGCGCGCTGCCGATCTTGCGCTTGCCTCATCCGAACAGCCCATGGCACTCGATGTCATCGCTGACATTCCCGCCGGCACCTGGTGGGACGGTCGGGTCGGGCCAGGGCAAGCCGCGCGGATCATGACAGGAGCCCCCGTTCCTTCAGGCGCTGACGCGGTTGTGATGGTCGAGCTTACCGAGAAGCTCTCAGGCGACGGCGGGGTTCATTCGAAAGTCGCGTTCTCGCATGCTCCTGAAGCCGGCGAGCACATACGCCGCCGCGGCGAGGAGGTCTCCTGCGGAGATGTCGTTGCCGCCGCCGGTGAGCGCATAGGCCCGGCCACCGTTGGGCTGCTCGCCGCGACAGGGCACGCGTCAATCGCGGTCATCCGCGCCCCGCGTGTGGCGGTTCTCTCGACAGGAGATGAGCTTGTCGAGATCGACCAGAAGCCCGGCCCCGGCAAGATTCGCAACTCCAACAGCTACTCACTTGCGGCGCAAGTTCAGGCCGCCGGTGGAATCGCGTTGCGCTACGGTATCGTTCCTGACGACCTTTCGGCCACTAGCGCCGCATTCGCGCAAGCCGCCGCCGAGGCTGACTACATCATCACTTCCGGCGGGGTGAGTGTCGGGGAGTTTGACTTCATAAAGCCTGCCCTTGAGAAGATAGGCCGCCTGGAGTTTCACCAGGTCGCAATGCGTCCTGGTGCGCCTCAGACGATGGGGAGCGTAAATGGCGTGCCTGTTTTCGGCCTTCCTGGAAATCCTACGAGTTCCTTTGTCGGATTCGAGATATTCGTGCGCCCCGCGCTTCGCAAAATGCAGGGGCTTGCCGAGCTGGATCGGCCAAAGGTCACCGCTACCCTGCTGCACGATGTGCGCAAAAAGCCCGGCAGACGTTATTACTTGCGTGGACGGCTTGCCGCCGCGCAAGACGGGGCCGGCCTTTCGGTAGAGCTTTCAGGGAGCCAGTCCTCGGCGTTACTTACCGCCGCGCACCGGGGTAACTGTTTTATCGTGCTTGAGCAAGGCGAAAGTTCGTTTCCCGCGGGCACTCAGGTCGAGTGTTTGCGGCTGGATGTTGAGGAAGGAGTTGCACTATGAGCGGTTCGCAAAAGGATGTTGACCCGCGTATCACCGGACAGGTGACGCCCGAGATGATCGAGGCCGTCAGGACAAAGGCGCGTGAAGGCCGGATCACCTGCCCTGTGTTGCGCAAGTTCGCCGAGGACACGGGTGTGCCCTACAAAGTCGCCGGAGCCGCGGCTGATGCCGCCGGCGTTCGCGTGAAAAGCTGCGATCTCGGATGCTTCTGACCCGCGTTCCGGTCATCTCGATCGTCGGCAAGAGTGATTCGGGCAAGACGAGCGTGTTAGAGCGCCTTGTTCGCGAGCTGGTTTGTCGTGGCTACAGGGTGGCGACGGTCAAGCACCATAAACACGAAGTCGATATCGACGTTCCGGGTAAGGACTCGTGGCGTCACGCCCGCGCCGGCGCCGCTGTCACCATGGTCTCCTCGCCATCGCAGTTCGCGGTAATCAGTCGTGTCGAGAGGGAGCGTTCACTTGCCGAGCTTATCGAGGCAGCCGGAGATGTCGACATCCTAATCACCGAAGGCTATCTTCGCTCAGGACCGGTTCGAATCGAGGTTTCGCGCCGCGCCCGCAGCACGGAAGCTGTTTTGCAGCCGGAGGAGCGTTTCGCGCTCGTGACGGATAATCCTGATTTGGACAGCGGCGAGTGCCCTCGCTTCGGGCTCGACGACGCCGGCGGTCTGGCCGATCTTGTGGAGACGCACTTTCTCGCCTCCACATCCCGAAGGGTGCGCCATGGGGATTGATTCGAGCGGCCGCATCATAGATTATCTGCGGATATCCCTTACCGACCGCTGTAACCTGCGGTGTGTTTACTGCATGCCGCCGCAGGGAGTGTCTTTCAAGGCCCGCGAGGAGATTCTTTCGTTCGAGGAGATCGAGCGTTTCGCCGCGATAGCGGTTGCCGAAGGCATAAACAAGATACGGCTCACAGGTGGCGAGCCACTGGTGAGGACAGGCGTGGTCGACCATGTACGACGGTTGCGCGAGATCACCGGGCTCGAGTCCATCGCCCTTACCACCAACGGCATATTGCTGCCAAAATTCGCGTCGGATCTTCGCAAGGCCGGGCTTTCGAGAGTCAACATCTCGATAGACTCGCTTGACCCAGAAACCTACAAGCGCATGACTCGCGGTGGCGAAGTGGCCGTCGCGCTCGCTGGAATCGACGCCGCGTTTGACGCCGGCTTTTCGCCGGTCAAGCTCAACGCCGTTGTGGTTCGCTCGCTGGAGCAAGACCTTCTCGGCTTTGCGCGAATGACGATAGAGCGCGCCTTGCACGTGCGCTTCATCGAATACATGCCCATTGGAGATGACGCGGAGGAGGGCGAGCCCGGCACCGCGGACGAGTGCGGGTTTCACTGGACCCGGGCGGATCATGTCAGCGCCGAGGAGATCCTGGCCACGCTCACCGATACCGCCGAAAAGGCCGGGTACGGCGCGCTTGAGCCGGTCGCCCGGGACGCCGCGCCCGGCGGCTGGGGCCCCGCGCGCTACTATCGCTTGCCGGAAAGTGAGGGTACCATCGGGGTGATAAGCCCGCTGTCGCATCATTTTTGCGGGGAGTGCAACCGCTTGCGTCTGACCGCTGACGGCAAGTTGCGCGGCTGCCTGTTCTCCGATGATGAGATTGACGTGCGGTTTGCCCTTCGTGGCGGAACAGACGAGGACGTTCGCGATCTTGTGCGCTCCGCGTTGAGCTTCAAACCCGAAAGTCATGGCAGCCGCATCGGCACCGCTCGGCGTATGTCGCAAATTGGAGGATAGAAGATGTTTGGTGACTCGGGGCTTACACACATCGATGATACCGGCGCGGCTAGAATGGTGGATGTCGCCGCCAAGACGGTGACGCGCAGGGTGGCTGTCGCGGGCGCTTTTCTCGAAATGAGTCCCGCCACGCTTGAGGCTGTGATAAGCGGGAACATCCCCAAAGGCGATGTTCTTGCCGCCGCTCGGATAGCCGGCATTATGGCTGCCAAGAAAGCGAGCGAACTGATACCGATGTGTCACCCGCTCTCACTGACCCACGCTTCGGTGACGCTCGAGCCGGTTACGGGGTCTCGCACCGGAATTTCCATTCGGGCTCAGGCGGCTACCGACGCAAAAACCGGCGTGGAGATGGAAGCGCTTACCGCGGCGGCTGTTGCCGGATTGACGCTATACGATATGTGCAAGTCGATAGAGAAAGGCATGGTGCTCTCCGACGTGATGTTGTTGTCCAAGGAGGGCGGCGTCTCGGGCCCATGGAATCGTGAGGAGGATCTCTGATGCTATCTGGGGTGGTCACCTCAATCAACATCTCCGATCGCAAGGGAATACGCAAGATGCCTGGAGTGACCGGTGAGCTGATCGTGGGGCTAGGTCTTGCGAAGGACGCGCATGCCGCCGATTGGCATCGGCAGATATCGCTGCTTGCGCAGGAGTCCATCGACAAGATGTCGGCCCTGGGACTCGATGTCGGCCCGGGTGACTTCGCCGAGAACATCACCACCGTCGGCCTGGATCTGATGAGCCTGCCTGTCGGCACGGAGCTCGGCATAGGCCAGACCGCGCGAGTAGAGATCACCCAGATAGGCAAGGAGTGTCACGATCGATGCGCCATCTACTATCAGGCAGGTGATTGCGTGATGCCAAAGGAGGGGGTTTTTGCGGCCGTAAAGGTGGGGGGAGAGATCAGGGTCGGCGACAGCATACGCGTGATCTCGCCCGCGGAGGAAATCGCGAAGGAAATCGGGTAGATGACGATGAGGCCGATACGGGTAGCGATATTGACGTGCTCGGACTCCCGCTCTGCCGGGAGCTTGGCCGATACGGCCGGACCGGCGCTCGCGGCCGAAGCCGAACGGCTGGGCCTTCAGGTCGTGGCTTACAGGATCGTTCCGGACGATCGGGGTGTAATCGCCGAGGCGATCGCCGAGATGGCCGATTCCGACCACGCCGATGTCGTATTGACTACGGGTGGTACGGGGCTTTCCGCGCGCGATCTCACTCCGGAGGCGACCTTGGACATCTGCGACCGGCAGGTTCCTGGAATCGCCGAGACCATACGGCGCCAGTCGATGGAGATCACCCGCAGGGCTATGCTATCCCGCGGGGTGGCGGCATTGCGCGGGTCTACGCTGGTAATCAATTTGCCGGGCAGCCAGAAAGGCGCTGTCGAGTCTTTTGGTTTTATCGCCGATCAACTCGAACACGCGCTGGAAATGATCGCAGGCGAGGGACACTAGGGGGAAGATGGAGTTGCGCTACTTCGATCACGCCGCATCCTCCTGGCCCAAGCCCGAAGCAGTAATCGAGGCCGTCAATTTCGCCATGCGTGAACTCGGCGGTAACCCAAACAGGGGAGCCCACGCGCTCTCTTTGCGTACTTCGCGGGCGGTGTTCGAGGCTAGGCGCTCTTGCGCAGAGCTTCTGGGGGTCGCCTCGGCGGAAAACCTGATCTTCGTCCCATCGTGCACCTATGGCTGCAACCTTGTTATGAAAGGCCTGCTAAAGCCAGGTGATCGAGTGGTCGTCGGCTCGATGGAGCACAACGCGGTCGTTCGCCCACTGGCCTCTTTGGCTAAATTTGGAGTAGAGGTCGAGGTTGTTCAAGCTGACTCCACTGGATTTGTGGATCCGGATGATGTGGAAAAGGCCGTGGCCGCGGCGCCGACGCGCGCGGTGGTTTGCCAGCATGCCTCAAACGTCACAGGTGTCATTCAGTCTGTGGGAGACCTTACCGACATCGCCCATGAGCATGGTGCGCTGATGATCGTCGATGGCTCTCAGGCGGGAGGACACCTTCACGTGGATCTGACGGCGCTTCGCGCGGACGCCTATTTGCTCTCCGGCCACAAGGGGCTTTTGGGTCCGCAGGGAATAGGGCTCATGTACCTTGGGCCGGCAACCGATCCGGATCCCCTGGTCGAGGGCGGTACGGGAGGGCTTTCCTCGGAAGACGAAGCTATGCCCGCTCAGCGTCCCGATCGATATGAGGCTGGCACGCTGAACACGCCGGGGATTCTTGGCCTGGGGGCGGGAGCACGCTTTCTGCTTGCCGAGGGCCAGGCATTGCGAAAGGTGGAGCTTGAGTTGACCTTTAGGCTTATCGAGGCGCTCGGCGCGATACCTGGAGTGCGAGTGCTGGGACCTGCTCCAGGCGTCGAGAGAGTACCGGTGGTCAGCGTGATCCACGAGGCCATTGACGCCGAGCGGATCGCGTTTAGGCTCGATCGCAAGGCGGATATCGCTTGTCGCCCGGGGCTACATTGCAGCCCATGGGCCCATCGCACCATCGGCACCTTTGAGACCGGAGCCTTGCGTTTTTCCATCGGCGTGGGTATCGGAGCCGAGGACGTTGATTATCTGGTGAAAAGCTTCGAGACAGCGCTGCGATGATCTTCGGTTCTGATCTGGCGTATTGACGGCATGCCATTGACTTGCCTATGCTACAGGGAACCGGCGCAAGTGTATGTGTGTATCACTGCAGGCCAGAGTTTTTGGCCGAGAGCGTTTACCGTCCACAGTGATTAAGGACGACGTAGATGAATGCAAGGGGTCAAGGGTTAAGGGTTTATGGCGGCATTAAACGGAGATCACGACCACGCTCTGTTATGTTCGTGCGCGCCGTTTTGGTTGCTGTTGTTCTTTCTGGGGCACAAATGGTTGCTGCCTCGACGGCTATCGCTGCGGCAAATCAGCAGGCGCAGCCTGTGGCCTCAGCCGTGCCCACGGTAACAATCGAGGGCTACGATGTCGACTTCACACTACCCACGGCGGCAAAGGCCGGGTGCATGGTCTGCCATGAAGATGAAGACCTCACCCGTGTAAGGGATGGCCGCGTCATCAGTTACTTTGTCGATCCGGACAGGTTCTCCCAGTCGGCGCATGGACTTATTCAATGTACCGGGTGTCATCTGGATTTCGCGTTCAGCGCCCCGCATGAGCAGCTTGGCACCGACTGGAGTAGCGTAGCGAAGTCTGCATGCGGGAACTGTCATCGGGAGCAAGCAATCGCGGTCGGAAGGGGGGCCCATCGCCTTGAGGTAACGCCGACCGCCGCGCCCGCCGAAGAGGCTGAGCCTCGTCCGTTGTGTGGTGATTGCCATGGCAGCCACGAGATCGAGTTTCTTACCGATGACCCTCAGGGTCGCGCCGCACTGCACGCCAGGGGCTGGGAGATTTGCGGACGCTGTCATCAGGATTATTGGGACTCTTACAATGACTACTATCACGGAGCCGCGTACAAGAGGGGAGCTACCGACGCTCCCGCATGCTGGGACTGTCACGGTTTCCATGAAATCCTACCCGCCGAAGACAGGAACTCGATGGTCAACGAGAGGCGGCTCGTGGAGACATGCGCGACTTGCCACCCGGACGCCAATGAGGCATACGTCGATTACGCGAGGTTTATCCATGGCCGCGAGGAGATATCCGAGCAGATATTTCTCTCCAGAATGATGCAATGGATGCGTGAGACTATCGGCGGATTGTTCGGCCGGTAAAAGCCAGGAGGTCTTCGGGTGAGAGTGCGCAGCTTGGCGATCAGCTTGCTGGCCGCGGGAATTTTTGCCGTGGCGCTCTTGGGGCTGCCCGCTACAGGCGACACTCTCGACAGTTCGGTCGTGAACATCTCCAGGCTACCCTCGAGTGTCGCAGATTGCGCGCCCTGTCATCTGGAGATCGACCGTACTGATGTCAAGGGACTCACCTTTTCTCACGTGGAGCATCCGCCCTCGGCGTGCGAGGCTTGCCATCTGCGCCCAGCGCACGAGGCGGACCTGACATACCGTCCAGTGATGCGCACCTGCTTCAGTTGCCACGGGATGTTCCATGGCCCGCAGGAGGTGTTGGCCTCAGGGGATTGCGAGACCTGCCATACCGCCGAACATACTTTTCGGCCGAGAAGCCACGTCGCCGCCTGGGAAGAAGAGCCACACGCCAGAGTCGCACAGCAGACGGGTGTCAACGATTGCATGATATGCCATGAAGCGGTCGCGGATTGCGATACTTGCCACTTGGAGCAGGCGCCCGATGTTGGTCCGATGCCCAGGATATACCTGCGCTATATTCCGATAGAGCCTCAGCAGCCCCCAGTATATGTGGACACTGCCCAGCCGGTATCGATCGGTCAGTGCGCATATTGCCATACGACCATAGCCGAGACCCGTGACGAGAGATTGATCTTCCCGCACGATCCCCACTTGCAACGTGATTTCGATTGCGCGGCATGCCATGAGGTTTTTCCGCATCAGGCGGATGCTACCGTGGTTCCCGACATGCTTTCGTGTTACCGGTGCCATAGCCTTGTGCACAGCGCGCAAGGCGAAGTGGCCACCGTGCAATGCGGCGCTTGTCATCCTCCCGCATTCGATCTCGTGCCAAAGGATCACACGCTGGAGTTCGTGACGGGAGAGCACACTCAACAAGCCACGGAGCAAATGAAGTCGTGTACGATGTGTCACACTTCGGCTTTTTGCGCCGAATGCCATGTCGGCGGCTTCGAGATGGCCGACGGTACCTTGAGCGAGCCGGTGGTACCTGAAGCGCACTTAGCCAGGGAGTGGATTCCAGAACACGGCGATGAGTTTCTCGGCCAGCGTGGAGCGTGTTCGGTGTGTCACACTAGTCGCTCGTGCACCGAGTGCCACTTGACCTCGATGCCCCATCCGCAGGGGTGGCTTTCGCTGCACGCCGCGAACGGCGCTCAGCTTGTAGATGATTGCAACGTATGCCACGCAGATCGCTCCTCCTGCCAGGAGTGTCACCACGCCGCTGTCGCTGATGTCGAGCTGTTGCCCGCCAACTGCGTTCAGTGCCACGAGGAGATGAAGACTGAGCCGGCGACAGATATTCGCAACCCGCGCCTCGCCGAGCACGCCGTGCATTTCAATGTTGCCGAGAGGGTCGGGCGGCCTTACGTTTGCGACGACTGCCACGTTGGGTTCGAAACGCGCCCAGGTCCAAGCCCGGCGGCACCAGCACAAGCCCATGACTTGCGGCTGTGTTACGAGTGTCACGGCAATCTGGGCATAGACAATATTTTGATTGCGCCATATCCGGGATCCGAGCTTTGCAGGCGGTGTCACGACGATTTGAGGTTGTGAAGCCAAAATGCTCAAACGATCTGGTATTGGCCGAAAGGAGAAGCACGGTAGTGGTTCAGCGTAAACATGGAGGTCATTGGATTAACTGGGCGATCAGGGCAACAGCCGGGGTGCTGGTTCTGTCCCTGATCGCTCTTGCCTACGTGATGATATCCACGGCTCTTCAGGATCGGGCCGCCACGCCCGCGGCCAGGGCTATAGCGAATCTGGAGCGGATTGTCCGCGAGAATCCCGAAAACGTGAATGCGCGATTGCGTCTCGCGGACGCGTTCATGGCCTCAGGAAGGTTCCGCGACGCCGCCGGGCAGTATCAGGAGGTCCTCTCGGCGGAGGAAGAAAACCCCCACGCGCTTTCCGGGATGGCTACCATCGCAATGGAGCAGGGCGAATGGCGCACGGCCGAAGGGTACTGGCGAAAGGTCATCGAAGTGCTCACCGACGGTCGCTTCGACGTTGTCGACCAGCGCCTCGAGAAAGCGTATCGGCACCTGGGCGCCACTTTGATGGAGGTGCGGGAGTACGAGGAAGCGATCTCCTACTTACGGGAGGCTCTTAGGATCCGCCGAGATGTCGCCGACACGTATTTTCTTCTCGGCATTGCGTATCGCGAGACGGACTCCTTAGTCAAGTACCGCGAGAATATTGAGTATGCGTTGCGCTTCGATCCCATGAGGCCGGACGCGAATTACGAGTACGGAAAGATACTTCTCGAGCAGGGAGACGAGGCCGGTGCCGCCGAGCGCTTTAGGGTAGCGGTGGAAAACGCTCCGCCGGAGCGCACCGAGCCTGCCGAGGCTCTCGCGCAATTCGGGAGCGCGGAGGAGCGGCTTGAGCGGTCGTCGGCCTTGGCGTCGACCGATGCCAGCGCCGCTCTGGTTGAGGCGCGGATCGCCGCGGCTGTCGACCCGGAAAGCGTCGACGCGGCCAGGGCTGTCGCGTCGCTCTACGAGACAGCGGGTGACAAACCGGCCGCTTTAGCTGCTTGGCAGCGTGTATTGGATCTGGCGCCCAGGGATACCGATGCCGCCGCAGCTGTTGAACGGCTCGGAGCGCCGGCTCCGTAGAAAAACAAGAGGTTGCAGGAACACCGATTCTATAAAGGAGAGCATCTGTGAGCGATTCCACGACGGAGGCGAATCGAAGGGATTGGCCTGAACCGGGAGGCGAGCCTTCGCTGACCCGCAAGATAGCGCTACTTGCAATGCTTTTGATTCTGATAGCAATCGTTCTTTTCGCGACCTATTACTACCTAGTTCACAGGCGGCTGCCGATACCACGAATAGGCATAACCGCCGAGGAACAGGTGGCTCCCCCGGAATACGTATTTTCGATTGCAGGACCCGCAGGACCCGATGCCCTGACGCGACCGGTTGGTGTGGCGGTTCTTGGCAACAGCGTTTATGTCACGGACACTGAAGCTCGAGTGATCAGGGTCTACTCGCTGAACGGAAATTACAGGTTCTCGTTTTCCGCGATAGCGGATGGAGACAACACAAGCCTGGGGAATCCTCAGCACATCTCGGCGGGGCCGGACGGCAACATATACGTTTCCGACAGGCGGCTGCGCTCGATCTATGTGTTCACAGCCGAAGGCCAATATCTTCGCGAAATATCATTGAATGGAGAGGAAGATCAGCTCTGGAGTCCGCTGGGCACCACATTTGACGAGCAAGGCAACTTATACGCAACTGATGTCGGCATAACCGACATGCACAGGGTGCTCGTTTTCGACGCACAAGGGGCAGAGGTCCGCCGATTTGGAAGAACCGGAACCGCCGAGCGAATGACGGATTTGCCAGGGAGCTTTTTCTTCCCGAATCATATTGCGGTCAGCGATGACGGCACTTTGTTTGTGAGCGACAGCAACAACAGGCGAGTCCAGGTCTTTGATGCCCAAGGCAACTTTGAGCGCATCATTCAGACGGCTGGAATACCAAGGGGTCTTGCCATCGACGAAGAGGGTCACCTGTACGTCGTGGACGCACTGGCGCATTCAGTAGACATATACACGCTTCAAGGTGAAAAGATCACAAGTTTTGGCGGGCGCGGAATCGGTCCTGGCCAGTTCGCTTTCCCGAATGCCATCGACCTGGATGCGACGGGGAGAATCTACGTTACCGACAGGGAGAATCACCAGGTTCAGGTGTGGGAGTGGGCGCAAGCCGATATAGTGATTCCGGCGCCCCCGGGAGTAGATTGGAGCAGAGCCTGGTGGCTGCTGCCACTTCTGCTGCTGCCGCTCCTATTGCTCTTGCGCCGCCGCAGGTTTGTTGTGAATGTCGACTTTATCGAGGCGCTTGCTTCGGCGGGCAAAATCGAAGTCATGCGGCGCGGTCGCATACGGTGGATCATAACAGCCCAACTTCATACGGCGCTTATCGGCAGGGTTATCGGTGGAGTGGATATCGCTCGCCTGGTAAAGAGAGCCGCTTACTCAGACTCTGATGCCGCTCATCTCGTCAAGACGCAAGGTATATCCTATGACGACGCGGCCCTGTTAGCACTGGCCAAGCGTACAAAGAGGCTCTGCACCGAAGACGCGCGGTTGACGGCTTGGGGCAGGAGGCTCGGGATCGAAGTGTTTGACGCCGAGGAGTACTCGAGGCGCTTCCTGAAAGGTGTTGACAAGGGCAGCAGAGGAGAGTAAGGTATTTAGGTGAGATTGTAACCATCGTTACAAGCATCCTTTTGCTTGTAACACCGGGCCCGGTAGCTCGGAATTTTTGCGGCATCGCTTAAGCAGTGTTTCCTTGGGTAAGGGAGAGATGAAGAATATGAAGACCGGTCACGCCATCAGCGAAGCGCTGAAGCCGTGGCCGGTCTTTGGCATTCGGATCGCCTCCCCAGAGCGATTGGAGGTGACGTAAGCCCTACACCAATTACTTTCTTCGGTTTAGACAATATTTCAGCGAGAAGGGTAGGTATTAAGATGACAAGTAACAAAACGAGGGAGGGATGACCGCATGAGTACTAATGGTGAAGGAAAAGTTCCCGAAAAGGGAATTAGCCGTCGAGATTTTCTGAAAACAGGTGCCTTTGCTGCGGCTGCTGCCGCCGCAGGAGCGGAAATAGCGGTCAATCCGTCAGCTGCGACCGCCGCTGCTGTGGCCGAAACCTACCACACCACATGCCCTTACTGTTCCGCGAGTTGCGGACAGCTGGTGGATGTTGACTCGGCAGGTAACGTTCTTGACGTTTATGGCGACTTCAAGTCACCAATGAATGCTGGCGGCCTGTGCTCCAAGGGCGCGGGATCCTATCAGCTGGTTACTAACCCTAGAAGGCTCGGGGCGTTCCCGGGTCCGCACCCCGAGAACCCCAAGTTCGCATACGACTCGGCGCCTGCTTATGCCAACGGAATCGCTTACAAGCGCACCGGTAATGCAGACTGGGACAAGATACCTCTGGATCAGGCGCTCAACGAGATTGCCCAGAGAATGGTCACGGCCAGAGGACCGGTAAACCCCGCAAACGGCCATAACAGCAAGAGCGTGGCGTTTTTCGGCTCCTCCCACCTGAACAACGAGCAGAACTATTCGTATCGACGTTTGATCGCTCAATTCGGAACTTCGAACGTCGAGCACCAAGCGCGACTTTGACACTCCTCCACGGTGGCCGGTCTGGCCGCCGCATACGGACGAGGTGCGATGTCGAACACTTGGAACGACATCGGCAATGCGTCGCTTATCGTTGTAATGGGCGGGAATCCCGCTGAAAACCACCCCATGTCCATGGCCCATATCGAGAGGGCTCGATCCAGGGGCGGCAAGCTTGTGGTCATTGATCCTCGAAAGACAAGGACAGCGACTCAGGCAGATAGGTTCATAAGGATACGACCAGGCACGGATATCGCCTTTGTCAATGCGGTGTCGCTTGGGGTTATCCTCAAACTAGAGGCTCGGCCGGCAACCGATCCGGTTAGGGTCAAGTTCTTCGAATACCTGAACTGGTCGGCGCCTGCCAATTGGGGGCCTGCCGGCGCAGGGATGTTCTTCACAGATGGCGATGCCACCTCGGCCAGCACGCCTTCGGCGGTTCCGGGATGTTCCCGTCACACTGACGCGCGCTTCATATTGCGCGCCGATGGAACCGATTATGATCGGGAACCGATCGTTGCCGCGACCGGCCTTCCTGTGACAGGCACCGAGCCCGCTAACACGGTGATCTCCAACTTTCCGAGGCGGGCGAGCAACGTGCTTGCCGATCCCAATACGGTTTACAACCGGCTGAAAGCCCATCTGTCGCCCTACACTCCCGAAGTAGTTGCGGATATCTGTGGATGTACTACAGATGACATCGCGTATGTTATCGATGCGTACATCGAAAACAGTCGACACTCCTCTCCGGGTGGGTTTGGACCGGGCTCACAGGATCCTAGGGTTTCCGGATACAAGGCAACGACGATGCTTTACGCGATGGGCCTGACCCAGCACACCAAGGGTGCGCAGAACGTAAGGGCGTTTTCCGTCCTGCAGTCCTTGATGGGCAACATGGGGCGGGCAGGCGGCGGCATCAACGCCCTTCGTGGCATCCATAATGTCCAGGGCTCCACAGATAACGGTAATCTGTTCAACCTGATTCCGTTTTACTCCGGAAATCCCACAGTTATGTCTACCGCGGATCCCAATGCGTTCGGCAAGTACATGGACGGAGGTCTTTGGGGTGTACCGGTAAATGGCACAGGCGTCAGAACCAACATGAACGGTTCGTATGATGACGCTTACAACACTGCCGCACTCAGCCTTCAGCAGCGCGGATTTCTTAACATGACGTACAACTTCTTCGGCGACAGAGCTTGGATGACGACGCCGATTGCCAATCGGACGTTGACCAACGCGCTTTACGACCTGTGGCCAAAGACAAACGGTGACAATCACATAGTGATGTTCCAGAAAGCCGCTGCCAGTCAGATCACGGCGATGATGGTTTGGGGCATGAATCTGGCGGTCACCGAGGCTAATCTCAAAAACATCCGTGATGGCTTCTACCAGCTTGATACCCTGGTCGTCGTAGACCTGCTTGAAAACGAGACTGCCGCGACACCGCGTAAGCCCGACGGGGTCACATACCTGATTCCCGCCTGCGCCTACACGGAAGAGGCGGGCAGCTCGGCGAACTCGGGCCGGATACTTCAGTGGCGCGAGAGGGCTACGAAACCTAAGGGCAACAGCAGATCTGACATGGAGCTGTTGATCCGCCTCGCGCACGCTTTCGAAGGAGCGGGTGCCTTCTCTCACATCACAGATGTGTGGACCGCTCAGGGCAGATCATTTACCAGTGCGTTTCAGACACTCTATGGTGACCGCTACGGATGGACTCCGGGCGCAGGTGTCGATTTCGAAGCCGTAAGCGGCACCGCCGAGATATGGAGAGGCGCGGACACCTCGCCGAGCACCGGTCTTGTCTACGGTTCCGAGTGGATCACCGAGCAAATCTTCCGGGAGATGTGCACGCCGGCTGTAGGTACCGCATGGTTGTATACCGGCGCGTACCACACAGATCGCACGACCAATCGTCATGTTGGTCAGGGCAACTGGCCGGTTGATAACCGCGCGAAGAGCCGCTCGCTGGTCGATCCCAATGGAACACTCGCCTTTCCTGCCTGGGGTTACGCATGGCTGGTAAACAGACGGGTTCTTTACAACAACGGTGAGGTGCCAGGGGACGTCATTGACTGGTTCATGGGGCCCGATTCGGTACAGCGAATCTTTGTCACCGCGACGCCGCGCTCTGGCAGGGACCTCAACTACTCCCGTTGGTTTAGGTACTATCATCGCCTGTCGGACAGACCTGATCTTGCGATCGCAGGTCAGCCTTATACAGACACGGCAAGCCCTCATTTCCAGGGCGGAGTGGCTCTGTCTGGAAGATTCCCGGGTCATACAGAACCCTACGAGTCTCCTCGGCCGGATCTGCTGGCAGCATGGGGTCGCAATACGCGCAGTACTGCGCAGTGGGATCTTGTGCGCGCGGACACCCCCCTTGCGGGTAGAGGAGGAGTCGATCCAGCCGATTATCCGTTGGTCCTGACTACGATGCGTTCAGTCGAGCACTTCCAAGGCGGCCCGATGACCCGTAACAACTCGTTCAATGTTGAGCTTGAGCCGGATCCTTGGGTCGAGATCAACTCTCTGGATGCTGCCAAGTATGGCATCAAGGAGGGAGACTGGGTCAACATCATCACCCCGAGGAGCAACTCGACAACGGACCAGGCAGCTGCAACCCCCGGTAGTACCTTTGCGCGAGGATTTCGCGCGAAAGTGGGCGTCGGCCTTCAGAACAACCAGAGGGTTGGACAAGGGGTCGTTGCGATTCCGTTCCACTGGGGCAACAAGGGCCTGTCCGTGGGCTCCAGAGCGAACGACCTGTGTATCGACGCGTTTGACGCAAACACTATCATTCCTGAGTACAAAGCTTGTCTTTGCAGGATTGAGAGAGCCTAAAGGAGGTGATGAGCGGTGGCTAATGTAATGTCTGTGTTCCAAGATGTCGATAAGTGTATGCGTTGCAACGGCTGCACTGTCGGGTGTAAACGTACATGGAAGATGATGGCGCTGAACCCCGGAGTGCATAGGGTGGCTCCCGATCAAAGGATAGTCATCAATTCCCAAAGACGGCTCGATATGGGGCCCTTCATAAGGTTCAGTTGCTGGCACTGCCCCGATCCTCCCTGCGTGAAGAGGTGCCCCTTTGTCGCGCTGGTCAAGCAACCTAACGGAGCGGTCTCAATCGATCCGGTGAAGTGCAGGCCTGGGGCGACGAATGCTGCGGGTGTACGATGCACTCGTCAGTGCGTGGTTGACTGTCCGCATGGCGGCTATCCAAGAGTGGGCATCGGTAGTGATCTGTTCCCGGGAGCCCCAAAGGCTTGGAAGTGCACGCTTTGTCACGGCAGGGCGGGCTCTTCGGCGCAGCTGATTTCCACCTACGGGAATCCTCTGCCGGCGAATAACAATCACACCCACCTGAGCTCTCCACCCGCGCCGGAAACCGCACATGAGCCGACCTGCGTGTACACCTGTCCTGCGAAAGCCATGCTCTGGGACACGAGGGCGAACATACGCCAGTGGATTCGCACCGGCGGCTATCTGTCCTTCCAGGGAAATGGTAGCGTTATGTGGGCTAGCAAGAAGTATGTTTTAGCCGCACCCAGAGCCAACCCATTGGATCAGGGACAGGTTGGTTCCCTGATGTCAAGCGTGCTGGCAAGCTCTGTGGCACAAGCAACGGCCATTCCGACGCTTATCGCCGGAGGAGTGTTTGCTGCGATTGCCCGCAGGATCAAATTGGCTGAAGAGGCCACGGATAAGGAGGAAGGGGTGAGCAATAAATGCGCAGGATAAACATTGCTGTTCTTGTTGTGTTCGCAGTGGTGCTCTCGTTTGCGTTCACCCCAGGCGTTGCCATGGGCAATTTCGGCCCTCACGGCGGCTATTCGATGGACACGGACTCATGCGCCGGATGCCATCGTGCGCATACCGCCGCAAGCAGCATCACATGGACCAGAACCGACGGCACACAGGGCAGCGCGTTACTGATGTCCACCGCCAACGAGGTGTATCAGTTCTGCTACACCTGCCACGATGCGGTTGGGCTCGGAGCTGACACCAATGTCGAGGAGGGTATCTACGAGGGCACACTCCCAGGAAACACTATGGGTGGACGCCTTAACGCTGGAGGTTTTGACGCCGCGATCTTTCCGACGTCGCATATGTACACGGGAGCTTCCTGGTTCGCCTATGGAGGCTCGACCGATGCCGATTTGCTCGGCGGCTTGAGCGACGGAGAGCCCCAGATAGTGATGAGCTGTACCTCCTGCCATGATGTGCACGGAAGCTCCAACTACCGGCTCCTTAAAGATGTCGTCAACGGTCGTGTTGTAGGTGGCTACGATGATACCGCTCCAGGATTTAGTGCCGAGAACCCCATGCCAACGCCATGGGTGGTTTCGGCTGAGCCTGGATATCCTGCGATGGGCTGGCTCCTCCATGAGCCGGGCGCCTCACAGATGGCGAACTACCAGCCTAGCTACACACGCCCGTTGCACGCGAAGCCTCCCGCCAATGATCCCGATAGAGGGATCAGTGGATGGTGCGCCGCGTGCCATGTGCAGTACACGCAACCTGTTGGAGCGGTGTTTGACACAAGCTTGACCCCGGGCGAGGGAGGCGCAGAGACGCTGATTGCTGATGCCCTGAGGGGCTATAACTCAAATGATGGCTTTGGTTATGCGGTCAGACATCGGCATCCTATAAATGTCGATTTGGCCGGATACCTTGGGCCGAGACCGATAAATGTCAACGCTCCAGGGTTGGCGCTGTCGCACGATCCTGCCAATGCCGCCACTAACGAGGCTACGGACTGGATGAGCTGTCTTACGTGTCACGTGGCCCATGGGTCCTCGGCGGTTATGACCGGCTTTGCGAACGTGGCCGACTCACGGGATCCGCAGCCGAACAGCGGCACAGGCGGTGTTCCTCCCAGCGGCGGCAACTCGTTGTTGCGTCTTGATAACCGAGGTGTTTGCCAGTCGTGCCATAACAAGTAAGTAAAGGATTTATATAAAAGGCAAGAAAGAGTTCGATTCTTTTCGAGGGGCCGGGGAGTATTCACCCGGCCCCTTGGCAAGGCTCCCGTGACGTAACTCAGGACGCGAACTGATCGAAAGGAGGCATGGATGAAGCGCGGCACACTGCTTCTGCTTGCCTTGATGTTCGCATTCTCGGTACTGAATCTTGCAGGTTGCAGGGATCAGCCGACTGTCACTGTCTTGAGCGGTGAGATCGTATTGTGCACCGAAGGCGAGATCCTCTCGGACACCACCGTGGAAAAAGAGGTGCCTGCCGATGAGGTCGAGCAGTACAAGGTAACCACTCGCGTCGAGACCTGCGATCTTCACCGGAAACTTTTCGCTTTGTATGACGAGGCCCAGAAGTCGATTAGGGCTGGTGATCTTGAGGGCGCGAGGAAAAAGCTGGCGGAAATCGTCGCCTTGGACCCGAACTATCGTAGAGCCCCCCAGCAGTTGGCTGACGTTGAAGCAGGCAATACTCCCCAGGCGGATACAGCCGTAAGGCCAGGAGGCTCTCCGGGCAGGACACCTGCTACGCCACCGCCGGTTGCGGCGCCGGATGCGACGCCTCCGGCGACACAGGAGCCTGGAGAGGATGCGAACGCGCCCGGGCAGACCGGTTTTCTCGGCGGGCTTGTTCCCTATGTTCCGGACACTTTGCCGGGATTCAATGGGCAACAACTCCTCGTGGACGCTTTCGTGCTCACTCGTCACTATATGCCGACCTCCCAGGACTCGTTTCGGGCGTTGGTCATAGTGGTGGAGAAGTTCTACGATTCGGCCTCGGCGCGAAAAAGAATGGAAACCTCGATGAGATCCAGCTATCCGACGGGCGGCGAACTTTTCAGAGTCGAAGGCGATCCTGCGTATTTTGGCGCGAACGGATCGCATGCGATCGTCTCTTTCGTTCAGGGAGACCTGCTTATCACGCTTGAAGGTACGAGTGTGACTGCCGATGGGACCGCCCTCAAGTCGCAACTGATCTCGCTTGCCGAGGCCGTTTCCCCGTGAGCTGTTTGCCGATGAAAGCCGCCACCGCTGGAGAAGAGCATTGATGCCAGGACTCACTCATAACTTCAGGAGATATTTAGCGACACCATTGCTTGTGCTGGCGATTGTTTTCGCCGCTTGCGTATTTGCGACGCCACCGGATTATGCCCGCGCGGTATGGACGGTGGATTCCGGTACAGTAGATGCCAAACTGAACACCGTGACGTTCGTGGATCCCACGACAGGGTTTGCGGCGGGCGAATCGGGCACGATATTGAAAACGGTCGATGGCGGCTTGAGCTGGCGATTGGTTCATCAAGCCCCAGACCATAACATTACCGGCATAGGATTTCGTGATGCGTCTGCGGGCTGGGCGGTGACTTTCGCCGGCGCGGTTTTTGCGACGACCAATTCCGGCGAATCCTGGAACCCGGTTTCGACCGATCTGGCCGGCGGGTTTTATGTGGCGGAAACGATATATGACCTCGCGGTAGCCGGGACATCGACAATCATGGCCGTTGGAGGAGCGCAAGAAATACAGCCGGCGGTTTGGGAAAGCCGAAACGGCCATGGCGATTGGGGGCCGGCCGTGTTGCTGGCTGGCTCTTACGATCCACCACCGGACGCTGATCCGTTTCCGAAAGATGGGCTTGGAGTCTTTTACGGTATCGATGCTGTCACTCCGAGCCGGGTGTGGGCCGTTGGTATCGATTTCCTGCGGGAACCTCACAGGGCTGTGGTTTGGCGGTTTGATGGCGGGAACTGGTCCGAACAAAGTTTCGCGGGAGGATCCCTGCCCTTCTACGACTTGTCTTTTAGTGATGAGAGCCGCGGAGTCGCCGTCGGTGCTCAGGGCAGGATTCGGCGTACTGTAGACGGAGGTGCCACATGGGAGCCGTCCGGGTCGGGGACCTTCTCGGACCTCAGGGCAGTCTCTATCGTCCGTGGTGGTACGAGCGGCTTTGCAGTGGGATCCGGCGGGGTCATTCTAAGGACGCCGGACGCCGGGCTGAGCTGGACGACGACACAGCCTTTGCTTGCTCATGTGAACTTCGAAGATGTATACGCGATCGACAGTAATACCGCTGTGGCGGTTGGAAATAGCGGTCATATTTTTCGGACAAGTGACGGGGGATTGACCTGGAGCGCCCCACCTGCGCCGCAGCCGCCTTTGCCTCTAAGAGTGTCTGGGCGAGACCGTTTTCTGACAGCAATAGAGGCGGCGAAGGTGACTTTTGGTTCATCCGAGATGAACCCGGGGCCCGACGGGCGAAGGACGGTGATCATCGCATCCGGCAGGAACTGGCCCGATGCGCTCGCGGCCTCCGGGCTGGCCGGCGCGCTGGACGCGCCGCTTTTGCTCACCGAACCGGCTTCTTTGCCGGTAGAGGTCGCTACGTATATCGGGCAGCTTAAAGCTGACAGGGCGATCATCGTAGGGGGTTCGGGCGCGGTTTCCGATAGCGTGAGAGATACGCTAATAAGACTGCTAGGATGGGATAATGTCCGGCGCTTGGGTGGGGTGAATCGATATGAGACTACGCATCAGATCGCCTCGGCAACGGTTTCGCCCCCACGGAGTACGCCTTGGGATGGCACTGCATTCGTCGCGACGGGACTAAACTTCCCTGACGCGCTTGCCGCGGCGCCTCTGGCGGCGGCGCGGGGAGTTCCGATATACCTGGCCCCAAACACCGGAATTTCCTCGACCACGATTTTAGAGATGAAAAAAGCCGGTGTGCGCAGAGTCTATCTTCTCGGAGGAACAGGCGTCGTGAGCGGAGTGACCGAATCGCGAATCAATGGCGCGAACATTGAGGTCGCAGGTCGCTTGGGGGGAGATGATCGGTTTGCCACAGCTCGAGCAATAGCGGAGCACTCTTTGGGTGAGGGACTTTCCATCTCTAGAGTGGCGCTAGCGACTGGCCGTGATTTTCCGGACGCGCTCGCAGGTGGTGTCCTGCAGGGTCATACGGGATCGGTGTTGCTTCTGACCGAAAGCTCCGTACTGCACGAAGATGCCCGCACAGTGCTTCACCGCAATGTCGGCAAAATCAAAGAGATCCGGCTTATAGGAGGAGAAATGGTTCTTACAGAACATGTTCGCGAGCAGGCTGTCAGTGCCGCCTCGCCGTGATAGAATCATAACCTGTAAACCGGTGCTTTTAGCGCGATTGATCACAACAGGACGGTGCGGATGATGCGACGGTGTCCGGTCGTGCGTTGGGGTAAGGTAGAAGTACAAAGCATTTTGGCCGCCGGCCTCTTCGCCGGCGTCTTATTATCCATGCTCCTCGTTGGCCCAGGATTGGCCGAGGCAAGCATGCTGCCTCCTCACGTGCCCACCGAATTGGAGACTGACGCTTGTGCGATTTGCCACCGAGCCCATACGGCGGCCAGTGACATTACGAGAACTGTACCCGCTCGCCCCTGGGATACCACTAGAACTGCACTAATAGTCGGCGCATACACAGGCGCGGCAGACACACAACTCTGCTTTTCGTGCCACGGGTTAGATGCCCTTGGGTCGGAGGTCGACGTCCAGTCGGCGTTCATTTCTTCCTCTGCGCACTCGATCGCGCCGTCTCCGTCTGACTTCGGGCCTTCGCCAAAAAGGTGCAGCTCATGTCATGACAGTCACGGTAGCGAGCGCACGGCGGCGGGCGATCCTTTCCCGGCCTTGTTGAGCGTGGTCGCCAGTGAAGGCAGCACGGCCACGATAAACGCGGGCGACGAGTTTTGCGCCGCCTGCCACGTCATTCGCCCCGGAAGCCGGTGGAGCGGAATCGAGGTCTGGCGAAGGACGGCACATTCCGCCGAGATGACCGCTCCGGCCTCGGGTACCGGTGTGACCTGCTCGAACTGCCACGCTTCCCATGGCTCGGAGATCGCACCCCTCATCAGGACCACCCTTCTTCCACCCGCGGCGCCCGCGACCCAGACGATCTCGGAGAACAACCGCACCCTTTGCTTCGTCTGTCATGCCGGCGGCCAGGCTACCTATCCTGGGCGTGCCCGGTATGAATTCTCCGGCCATGCAATGTCACCGGCGACGATAACGATCGCAGGTGAGTGGCCGTCCGCGGACTCCAGTCGTACCGTCGGTGAATGCCAGAGCTGTCACGCGCCGATGGGCCGTCCGCTTTCGACAGGGCAAACCGTTCCCAGGCTTCTCGAAGCCCCTGGGCGAGCCCTTTGCGATTCATGCCATTCGAGTGGTTCTCCTGTGGCCGCCGCGGCGGCTGATCTGGCTCAATTCAAGTTCCCCGTGGCCGCCAGCCCCAAATTGGAGGTGGCCGTCGCATATAACGCGGGACGAAACCCGGAGGTCTTTGACCGGCTGGCGCTTTACTCGCAGGAGACTACAGGTCCATTGCCATTCGATCTGGTCGGCCCGCGGGAGTATGACCTTCCAGGTGTGGCTGCGGACATGGCCGCCGGCGACATCAGGGGATTGGGGATCAATCAGCTCATCGTCGCCGACTCCGTCGCTAGACGGCTGGCTGTCGCAACACCGGATCCGCTTGCCGGGGTGATCGTCTCGACATATTCGATAACAACCACTCCTACACTTGTAGCGATCGGTGATGTGCTGCTCGACGGCTCGGGCAGGCCGGAAGTACTCGTCGTTTCACGTTCCGCCGAGGCCACGGCGAACAGCTCGCTTTGGGTTTATCGCTGGGACGCCGCGACTGACACCTTGCAGGAGGTCGTAGGCGGTATTGCCCTGGACGATAATGCGTCCGGGCTTACTGTCGGACGCCTAACTCGCGCCGATAGGGACGACATCGTTATCACTGCACTAAGTGGGCCATCGCTAAGCGTTTTCACCGAATCGATCTTGTCCCCCGGAACACTGGGTACCCTGCCGGTGCGTCATTACGTCGCTGCCGATGGCGTACTTGGCGGTCCGAGAGGCCCGAGCATCGGAGATGCCAGCGCGGCCACGCCCGGAAACGAGATAGCGATCGCGAACTCACTGGAGGCGACCTACGGCGTTTCGGTATTCAGTCCATCTACAGGCTTGGTGGGTTCGTACCCACACTCTGGCGCCCCGGATGCCCGCGGGTGGGACACCCTCATTGCTGACGTACTTCCGGCAGTTGCCGGCACCGAGACCGTTTTGGCCTTGCGCAACAACGCAGGCATGAGCTCGATCAACGTGTTTGAGAGGCATGCCACCTCTGGCCTGACTAGCCCACCGCTCGCATACGACACAGGGCTTCATTTCGGGTCGGCCGCGCTGGCGCATGGCGATGTTGACTCGGCACCGGATGGACGCCTCGAACTGGTGGTTGGCAATGCCGGTTCCTGGGGACTTGCGAGGACGGACAACCAGGTTCCACCTTCGGTTCAGGTGTTTGGCATCAATGCCGCCGGCACTGGCTTGACGCCTCCCGAGACATACAGTGGCGGGGGAGCGGAGAAGGCCGGAAACACTCCGGCGATCGCGCTTGTCGACCTGGGCGGCTTGGGTGCTTCGAGACACCCGGTGTCGGTATCCCGTGATCCTGCCGCGCTTGTCACCGCGCACGTATCGACCGAGACCGCTCCTTTTGAACTGCATGTCGAGTGTGCGGATTGCCACAGCGCGCATGAGGCGACAAGCACCCCGTCTCCGGCTGCCGCTGTAGCGCCTGAAGTCTACGGACGCCTGAAGGGGGTCTGGGGTGTGAGGACCGAGTTTACCTCGACCTCGACGATAACTTACACGCAACGCCAAGGTGTCGCCTACGAGCACGAAGTCTGCTTCGAGTGCCACTCCGGATGGAACCGCGCCCCCGGCGGCCCCGATGATGTTGCGATGCAATTCAACATCCACAATCCGTCGTTTCACCCGATCGCGGCCGGCACTTCCCGCGCCGAAAACACTACAGGCTCCTTTGTGCCTGCCACTCCCGCGTGGACGACTTCCTCAGTTCTGCACTGTGTGGATTGTCATGGAAACAGCGATCCTGCCCAGCCTGCCGGCCCGCATTACAGTAGCACCGCGCCGTTGCTCGGCAGGCCGTATCTGGGCGTTCCTTCCGCCGAGGAGACCAAGTTGTGCTATAGCTGCCATAGGTACACCGTGTATTTCACGGGCGCCGAGGATCTGTTGCCGGAGTCGACGAGCAACTTCCGTGGCGCGACTCTGGTCGAGCCGAGATTGCACAGGTTGCACGTCAATGACGCCGGGCTTTCATGCGCCAGCTGTCATGTGTCGCACGGATCGCGCGTGAATGAGCATCTGATTCGGCACGGGCTGGGTTGGAGCGATTCGCCCGCGGGCGGCACGTGTTCGACCCAGTGCCATGCTGGCGGGATCAGAAGCTACTCTCGCTGATCTTCGCAATGGGTTTCGGGCGGCGCAATGCGCACAGCGTATCGACTAACGCACGATGAGGACCGGGGTACCGACCTCGACTCGCTCGAAAAGGTCTTCGACGTCCCAACGGTGCATTCTGAGGCATCCGCGACTTGCCGCTGTTCCTATCGAGTAATTTTTTGTCGTCCCATGGATACGTATTAAGTTAGCGCTTAGGTCAAGCGCTCGGGTGCCCAGCGGGTTGTTCGCTCCCGGGGGGATTACCGCGGGCATTTCACGGGCCCACTCGCTTCCGGGGTTTCTCCAGGTCGGCATGTGCCGCTTGCGGGTGATTTCCCATGTTCCGCGAGGAGTGGAGTGCCCCGGGGCTCCGATGGCTACCCGGTAGGTCTCCTCGAGCTCCATGCCGTCATAGAGGTAGAGCCTTCGCTCGGATAATCTGACAACGATCGTATCGCCGAGATCCGAATCCTCGATTTTGGGAGTTACCGTATCGACAACCAAAGGCGCCCTCTTTACGCCTGTCAGTAAAATCCGGGAGATATTTTCGACGCTTTCGGCGACGTCGACCTCAAGCCCGCTCTCGGCGTTGCGCTTAACTATCTTGCCATTCTCAATGAAGATAGCTGCGTTCACGGGTGGGGTATCTATGCGCGCCGCAGCTCTTCGTACATCCCCTTCAAGTCTAGCTTCATCTACCTCGAGGACTGGCAGAATAGTGTTTGCGGGATGATCGCCGGTAGCGCCGACCAGCAATCGCTCGGCCAGCGTTTTTGAGAGCGTCGGATCCCACGCTGCGTCAAGCATCGCCTCGATATCGGTGTTGACGACGTCAGTGAGGCTCGCTCTGTAGGCCCCCTTCGGACTGTGTATGGTTATCGGCCTGCCTGCGGGTCCCATTCGTTGCGCTATGGCCTGGCTGGCCTGTTCTCTGGTCAGCCCCGATATTGGTGTTCCATCGAAAAGCCAGGTGTTTTCCGGCACTACCCGCTGACTGGTATAGTCTTCGGCAATAGCCAGTGCCACGCTGGCCGACATCCCGAGCAAAAGAACTGACAGCACGACAGCCAACAGGCGCAATGCAGGATTATCAGCGCTCATACTGCGTTCCTTTCAGTTTGTTGGATTATTTTACTATGCAATACAAAGAATGTCGCAAGAGGAGGCTTTGTGGAGCGATTGCGAGCCGAGCAGGTCTATCGAGGCAACATCGACCAACTGCTCAAGAAGATCAACAAAGATGGGGGCATAGACCTCCAGCCATATCGGCGAGCATACGTAGAGCGGCGCATAACCGCGCGAATGCGGATGCTGCGCTTGCACTCATACAGGCAGTACGCGAGCCACCTGACCAGCCATCCGGATGAGTATGCGAAGCTCATGGATACCCTTACCATAAATGTCACGGATTTCTTTCGCGACCCGGTGGTTTATGAAGCCTTCAACACAAAAATATTGCCCTCGCTTATTGAGGATAAGATCAGGTCGCGAAATAGGATAGTGCGTGTTTGGTCTGCTGGTTGCGCCACAGGAGAAGAGCCCTACTCGTTGGCAATGTCGTTTATGGAGGCCCTACGCAATAAAGACGCCAACCTGAACTTCACTATATTCGGGACGGACCTGGATCCCAATGCCCTTGCGACTGCCAAGCAGGCGACGTACGCCACTGCCAAACTGTCGCACATTCCCAAGCGCCTTCAGGTAAAATATCTGCAAGTGGACGGTGATAGATTTCAGATCAACCCTGAAGTGAAAAAGCACGTGAAGTTTCGTCAGATGAATCTTTTCACCGACAAGCCAGTCAGCATGGTCGATGTTATCTTCTGTCGCAATGTATTTATATACTTCGATAAGGAGCAGCAGGAGAAAGTCCTGAAGAGTTTCTGGTCAGCTCTCTCGCGAGGGGGGTATCTTGTCCTTGGGAGAAGTGAGAAGATGAGCGCATCAATGACAAGCGAGTTTCTTCTCGTCAATGGCAAAGAGAGGATCTATCGCAAGCCAAGTAACTTTTGATTTTGTGTGCGCTCAAAGGGGAGCGAGTGTGAAATTTTCGGATTGAGGAGGTTCAACGCTTATGCCAGCAGAGCACAGGAGTAGCGTAGTCAAGGGGGGCCTTTCGCTAGCATTTACCATGCTTACATGGGCAACTATCGGCCCTCCAGTTCTGACGGGGCTGATCTTGTCAGCTATATTCGCCTGGTGGTGGCTTGGGCTTACCCTTTCGGAGATGCTTCCGATCATAGTCGCTGGGTCGATATTTATGATGATACTTTCTGTCCCGGGGACGTATCTTTGGCGATGGCAGTTTAAGTCGCGTATTTTATCCCCGTTGCGGGATCTCGGTGGCGTGATGGTCGAAGTAGGAAAGGGCGATCTCCGTCAACGAGTCGAAGTTGTGCGCAAAGATGAAATCGGACTGCTCGCAGAAGAGTGCAACCACCTGATTGAGTCACTGGCTGACATCGCGGGCAAGGTTTACGTATCCGCCGAGGCGGTTTCCTCCGCATCCAATGAGCTTTCTGCATCCTCAGAGGAGATATCGTCTTCGACTATGGAGATATCTTCGTCCGTACAGCAGATCGCCCATGGCGCGGAGCTTCAGTCCCACAAGATCGAAGAAACCACCCACTCCATGGAGACTATCAGCAGGACCACAGATGTTGTTGCGCGCCAGGCTCAGGAGGTGGCGGCGATGAGTGAGGAGGCCGCGAGGGTCTCCGTTACAGGGCAGAGGGCTACCGAAGAGGCTATTGTCAAGATAGGTGAGGTCCAGCAGGCCATTGAGATCCTGGCTGAGTCAGTCGAAATTCTCGGTAAGCGCGGCAGCGAGATAGGCACGATCGTAGACGTGATAACTTCGATAGCGGATCAAACCAATCTGCTCTCGCTAAATGCCGCGATTGAGGCTGCACGGGCTGGTGAATCAGGTCGCGGCTTCTCGGTCGTTGCGGATGAGGTTCGGAAGTTGGCCGAGGGCTCGGGCAAGGCCGCCGAGCAGATTGGTGAGCTTATCAAGGAAGTGCAGGAAGAGACCGCGCGCGCGGTAAAGTATATGGAGCTTGGCACGCGTGAGGTGGAAAGCGGCAGCGAGGTCGTGGGACGTTCTGCCGAAGCGCTTCGGCAGATCACCGACGTAGTGTCCCGCACCGCGATTTTGGCCGAGCAGATTGCAAAAGCGATGTCGGATCAGGTCTCCAGCACCACGGCGGTGGATACTTCGATGCATGATATCGCCGCTATCGTCGAGCAGAATGCCGCTGCCGCGGAAGAAACCGCCGCTGCCACAGAGCAGCAGACTGCCTGCATGGAGGAGATAGCCTCGGCTGCGCAGGAGCTTTCCGATATGGCTGCCAGGCTTCATGAGGCAGTAAAACAGTTCAAGGTCTAGTGATATATATGTCGAGCGCGACAGAACATACCGATGGGACATACGTAATATTTCGGCTTGGCGCCGAGGAGTACGGCCTAGAGATCGGCAAGGTGCAAAGCATCGTCCATTTCGATCAGCCGACGCCGGTACCTAAAAGCGATGAGTCAATTATGGGAGTGTTGAATTTGCGTGGCAAGGTGATCCCGATAGTCGACGTCGCCCGCCGGTTGGGCCGTGAGAGGTTCAGGCCTGGCTCGGGCTCGAGGATCATTGTAGTTGAAGGCGACGCGGGATTGATGGGGCTTGCGGTAGATTCCGCCAATGAGGTCACCGAGATTCGCGGGGATCAGATCCAGGCGGCTCCGGCGGCAGTATTGGGCGCCGAGGGCCTGGAAGTGTTCGATGGAGTGGCGAATCGAGATGGAGCGTTAGTTATATTGATGAACCTGGATCGCGCTGTACCGAGAGTTGAATACGTGCATTTGGGCGAGACCGTTGCGTTGGAAGGTGAATTCGATGTCCAAGACCGTTCTCGTAGTTGACGACGCTGCTTTCATGAGAATGATGATCCGCGACATTCTGTCGGGGGAGGGATTTGTTATCCATGAGGCGGTTAACGGTCGCGACGCGGTGGAAAAGTACGGGGAAGTCAGGCCCGACCTGGTTACCATGGACATCACGATGCCGGAGATGAGTGGACTGGAAGCTCTGAGGGCTATTCGAGAGAGTGATTCGCGCGCACGCATACTGATGGTTAGCGCGATGGGTCAGCAGAAAATGATTGTGGAGGCACTCGAGTCCGGCGCGATGGATTTTTTGGTAAAACCTTTTCAGCCGGCGAAGGTATTGGAGACCGTCAACAAGTGCCTGGCGCTACGGATACCGTGATTGGATGCGAGAACCGGTCAAAATCAAGGTCCTGGTTGTAGATGATTCTGCGTTGACGCGGCAGATTCTCACGCGGGCGCTGTCGATAGATCCGCGCATTGAAATCGTCGGTACCGCGAAAACAGGCGTAGAGGCGATCGAACTTGCGATGGAGAGACAGCCCGATGTAATTACGCTGGACATTGAGATGCCTGAGTTAAGCGGCCTGGAGGCCCTGCCCGTCTTGACGAGACAATGTGATGCGCGGGTTATAATGCTTAGCTCACTTAGCGATTCAGACTCAACATACCAGGCGCTGTCATCAGGGGCTGTAGATTTCGTCTGTAAGCCCAAAAAAGGTATCGCCAGTACGATGAATGAGCTGTCAGAGTACCTATTGAAGAAGATTCGTGTCGCCTATCGGATAGATCCAGCAAAGGTCGCGGCAACAGTATCCCGCCCTGAGGGCAAGGATTCCCAATGGGCCAAGGCGGGCTCTCTACCGAGGAGGAATGGTGAAGAAAGGGTATCAGGCCCGCCCCAACTCTCCGCGCTGGTTGCGATTGCCGCTTCGACGGGAGGGCCGAACGCTCTCGAAAAGGTGCTATCGGGTCTGGCACCTTCGATTCCTGCTGCTTATTTGATGGTTCAGCATCTGCCGGTGGGATTTTCTGCTTCGCTAGCCCGACGCCTTTCCAATGTTAGCGGCATTCCGGTTTCCGAAGCCGTGGACGGAATGCCTGTCCTTGCGGGCCGAGCGTACATAGCGCCTTATGGCGCGCACATGAGCGTGGAGAAGTCGGGCGACGGAGTTCGGATCCAGCTAAATGACGGCCCTTCGCAGCATGGAGTGAAGCCTGCGGCCGATCCTCTCTTCGCAAGTGTGGCGCGTGAGTTCAAAGAACGCTCGATCGGGGTGGTATTGACAGGCATGGGACACGACGGTGCTCAAGGAATGCTGGAGGTAAGAGACGCGGGCGGTACGACTATCGTGCAAGATGAGGAGACCTCCGTGGTTTGGGGCATGCCAGGCGCCGCTGTGCGTTCGGGCGCGGCCAGGTATGTGGTCCCGCTGGAGCAGGTTGCTGTTGAAATCCGAAAATCAATCAAGGCAAGAGGTGCATCGTGAGTGACATGGATGCATATCGCGATCTTTTCCTATCTGAGAGCGCCGACTATCTTCAAGCGATCACAGGCGGATTGCTCACGCTTGAGGAGTCTCCCAAGGATATTGAGCCGGTGGAGGTAATCTTCCGAGGAGCCCACAGCCTGAAGGGGATGTCGGCCGCTATGGGTTACGAGATGACCGCTGAGCTCACCCACAGGATGGAAGGGCTCATGGATGGCGTTCGAAAGCGGACTCGGCCAGTTGACTCAGAGCTTGTCGACCTGATGCTGGAGGCCGTTGATGTCGTCAGAGGACTGATCGACGAGGAATCGCAGGGTGGTACGGATTATAGCGCTGCCCAGGAGATCATGCAGCGGATAACTGAGATGGCGACGCGCGAGATTCAAGTCGAGGATTCGAACACTTCCGGGGAGGACGTACACCTCTACTCCGTAGTTGTTACGCTCGACAAGGAGTGCGTACTGAAGGCCGTGCGCTCTTACATGGTTATGAAGCGGCTTTCTTACATGGGGACGATAGTCGATACCGTACCCTCGGTTCGAGATCTCGAAGACGAGCGTTTCGACCAGGATTTTACCGTTATCCTGGAAACGAGCAGCCCCTCCGCCGAAATCATCAGGGTGATCGAAGAGGTCACGGAGGTGGAAAAGGCCCAGGTTACGGCGCATGCTGTCGCGCCTACCGAGGAAACTGAAGGGCAAGCAGACCCCGGGAGCCCGAAAGCCTTGGGCCGTCGCACCGAGATACCGAAGCTCTCGGAGACTCAGACCGTGCGAATCTCAATCGGTCATCTTGACTCGATGGTCGATCTCGTCGGGGAGTTGATTATCTTTCGCTCTCGCCTTGAGGCCATTGCAAAATCGCTAGGGAGCAAAGAGCTCGCTGAGGCCACCGAGGAGCTCCAGCGAATCTCATCTGAGCTGCAATATGAAGTGCTGGACACTCGTATGGTGCCTGTCGACAACATATTCAACCGGTTTCCAAGGATGGTTCGTGATTTGGCGCGGGATCTGGGTAAAGAGGTAGCATTTCGTATGGAGGGGCTCGATATCGAACTTGATCGTACCGTGCTTGATGAGATCGGAGACCCAATCGTCCACCTTTTGCGCAACAGCATCGATCATGGGATCGAGTCGCCCGAGGAGCGTAGGACCGCCTCCAAACCCGCAAAAGGCTCTATATCCCTTGTGGCCAAGCGCGAAAGGGATACTGTCAAGATATGCGTAAGTGATGATGGTGGCGGAATTGACGCAGGGCGAGTGTGGAAGAAGGCATGTGACCTGGGGCTGGTCAACCATGAGGAATACGATGAGTACACCGATGAAAACATCTTGCTGCTGACATGCGTGCCCGGGTTTTCAACCGCCAAGAAGGCCACAAAAGTGTCGGGTAGGGGAGTTGGCATGGATGCCGTAAAGGGCAAGATCGAGTATCTTGGCGGCTCGATGTCGGTTAGATCTGCATTGGGAGTGGGCACAACCGTCGAGCTCTCGCTTCCCCTGACACTCGCGATTATACAGGCGCTTCTAGTGATAGCTCACAATCAGGTGTTTGCGTTGCCGATCAGTCATGTAGATGAAGTCATGAGACCCGACGGAGTGCGGCTGGACACGATCGATGGTGCGCCGGTGCTGATCGGTAGGGACGGGTCTGTAATTCCGGTGTCGCGTCTCGATGAATTGCTCGGACTTTCTTCACGCGGGGGCAAGGTGGAAGCAGGGGAGCACGTGGTGCTTGTTCACTATGCCGATGGGATAAAGCGTGGACTTGTGGTTGGAGGGCTTGGGGGGCGGATCGAGGCCGTTGTGAAGCCACTAGCGCAGGTGTTTCGGAGTGTGAGGGGTGTCAGTGGGGCTACGGTGCTTGGGGATGGAAGTGTTGCATTGATATTGGACCCAAGGACGATGTTCTTGCATGGAGAGGGCCACTAATGGAGATTTCAAAGCTGACGGAGCTGCAACTCGACGCTATTCGAGAGATCGGAAGCATAGGGGCAGGACATGCCGCAACAGCGTTATCACAGTTGACAGGCAAGCAGATCGACATCTCCGTTCCGTCCCTTGAAATCGTTCCGTGTACTGAGGTTCCTCAAGTGTTTGGTGGACCGGAAAGGCTGGTCGGCGCCGTTTACGCGAGAATTCTTGGGGACATCTCGGGCAACATATTGTTTATGGTTGACAGGGAGTCTTCACTGGCGCTGGTCGATCTGATGCGTGGTCGCACCATAGGCACCGCCAGGACCTTTGGGCACGAGGAAGAAAGGCAGGTAACCCACACCGCATCAGTACTGATTGCCGCTTACATTGCCTCGATTGCCCGTCTTACGGACATGGATATACTTCCGTCCAGCCCGATGTTTGCCCTGGACATGGCTGGTGCCATCTTGCAGGTTGCGGCCCTCGAGGCGAGTCTGAGCTCCGACCAGGCAATTCTGGTGCGCACCAGATTCAGCGACGAGGGGACTTCGGTCGATGGCGCACCCTTCTTCCTTCCGGACTCCGCGGGGCTTGAGGTGATTCTTGGGCGACTGGGAGTAAAGTGATGTCGATGCTTCCCGATGGATCTCTCGATGCTGCTGAGGCTCCAGTCAGAGTCGAGGTTGGCCTTGGCGAGCTGGCGTATGCACGTCATCCTGATTACCTGATGACTCCTGCGCTGGGATCCTGTGTGGCTGTGACACTTTGGGACCCTACACTCAAGCATGGAGCGATGGCCCATGTGATGCTACCAGCTCCGCCACGAGTAGCACTGCCAGGCAACTCTGCAAGGTATGCAATCTATGCTATCGGTAAGATGGCGGAGGACCTCAGGAACGCCGGATCCCCTCGCCGGCGCTTGGTAGCCAAAATTGCCGGTGGCGCAGCGATGTTTCAGGCCGATGGTATTTTGGCCAGTGTCGGTGAGCGCAACGTTGAAGAAGTAAAAAAACAGCTGGCACTGTTGAAAATACCCCTACTTGCCGAAGATATAGGCGAGCGTCACGCTCGAACTGTAGAGTTACATCTGGACACCGGAGTACTGTTAGTGCGAAGTTATCTTTATGGTGTGAAGAGGCTATGATTCATGACACACGCATAGAGGGCAACCTGCCTTCATCGTTTGCCTCGGCAAGCGACACCGGCGCAGAAAGGCTCGGGGTCGCTATTGTCGGCGGCAATCTTCGTGCTGCCTCGATTTTGCGACTGCTCAGTGAGGTGGATAATATCGATGTTCTGGCGGTAAGCTGCGGCAATTCCGTTGCGCCCGCCATACGCCTTGCCGAAGATATTGGGGTTTACACGACACGAGACTTCACTGAGATATATCAGTTGCCGTCTCTAGGTTTGATCATCGACATCTCCGGCGATCCCGAGATATACAACGCCTTGCGCTCTCAGCGACCCTCGGGCACCGAGCTGATCGGAGCCACAGGAACCAACCTGATATGGGATCTTCTGGTGGCAAAGAAGCGCGGAGAGGAGCAAGAGAAGCTGTTCGTGGAGTTGCAGATCGCCTACGACAAGATCAGGAGCCACGAACGCAACTTGCAGATAAACCAGGAAAAGCTTGAGCGAGCCAACGAGGAGCTCGAATGGCGGCTCGCCGAGATATTCTTCACGCATGAGTTCTTTAAAGCGCTGACACTGTTTAGCGGCATCGACGACGTCTGTTCCCTGATTGTAGATGGCGCCAATGGAATTCTCGGTGCCGAGATATCGTGTGTGTACTTGCTATCGAAAGATGACTGGACGCTAAGACTCGCCGCTTCTCAGGGAAGATCCGAGGATCACTTCAGGCCTGTGATCTCGACAAGAGAAACGATACTGGGCAAGGCATTTCGAGAGGGAAGCGTCTACGAATCCGATGTGCCCTACAATTCAGAGTCGGCAGGCTGGCTGGTGGAGCCCGGAAGTGTAAGGTCGCAGGCGGCGGTTTCCCTAGGAGTCGGGGACCAGGTGCTAGGTGTGCTGGTGATCGGGTCTGCTTTCCACAGGGAGATGAGCGCTACTGAGGCAGAAAGGCTACGCGTGATAGGCAGCCAATCTTCGATCTCGGTTCACAACGCCCTACTCCATGATGAGCTGGAGCGCCTGTCCGTCACCGACCGGCTGACAGAGCTTTATAACCACGGCCACTTCCACCAGCGTCTTGAGGAGGAGTTCGGCCGCGCTGAGCGCTTCGGCCACACACTGGCTCTGATAATGCTGGATATCGACAACTTCAAATCATTCAACGATACGTATGGGCATCCTAGGGGAGACAGGGTTCTTCAAACGGTGAGTGCCGCGATTCGCAACAACTTGCGGGAGATGGACATAGCGGCTCGATACGGTGGTGAGGAGTTCGTAGTTCTGCTGCCCGAAACTGACGCTGAAGGCGCTTTGGCAGTGGCCGAGAGGATCAGGAAAGAAGTAGAGGAGACGCAGTTCGTCGTCGGAGAGGGGATTCCGCCGGTACACCAGAGCGTTTCGGCGGGCGTGGCGGCATATCCGGCTCATGCCAGCAAGGCATCTACCCTCGTTGATGAGGCCGACAAGGCGATGTATGTGGCCAAGCGCGAGGGGAAGAACCGCGTCAGGGTGGCAGGTTGAGCGTGAAGCCGATACTACCCGGGGCGAGGGGCCCCGCTGTCGAAGACGTACAAAGACGCCTGCTTTCGCTCGGCTACGACCTGGGCAGAACGGGCGTCGACGGAGTCTTTCTCGGCAAGACGATGGAGGCCATTCGTTCGTTTCAGGCCGAGCACAGCCTTCAGGATGACGGAGTGGTCGACCACAAGACGTGGGCTGCCTTGGTGGATTCGACTTTTACGTTGGGTGACAGGATGCTCTATCTTCGACTGCCACACTTCCACGGATCAGATGTCAAGACGCTTCAGGAAGCGCTGAATGTGCTGGGGTTTTCTGCAGGACAAAACGATGGCATATTTGGTGCACACGCAGATAGGGCCGTAAGGGAGTTTCAGCGCAGTTGCGGTCACAATGTTGATGGAATTTTTGGCCCGGAGACCGTCAGGGAGCTTATGGCGCTACGACATCTTTGGCATGGCAAGGCTGCCTTGACGCCTTTTGATCGCGTTGACATCGACACGAAGTGACCCGGGCGAAGTAGGCCCTGGAGCACGGGGTATAGTGGATTTACGCCACTTTTGCGCAGGCGGCCGCATCAGGGGTTGGCCCGAAATATGCTTTACTGGTCGCACGAGTGGCTAGTTGGTATAATCGTCGGCACACCCGATGAATAATATGTGGATATTCGACTGGGAGGAATCCCATTGAAATTTTTTCTTTCGATCTTCAAAGTTGCAACCGTCGCTGTTCTGGTCCTGCTGCTAAGTGTGGCTCCAGTGGCCGCGAATCCCAACATATCTGAAAAACGCGAGGAAGCCAGACGCGTCAAGGCTCAACTGGATGAGCTTGACAGGCAACTTGCTCTGGCTGCAGAGGACCACAATGAGGCCAGGGTTGCTCATGGTGACCTTGTGCGGAAGATCGAAAGCACACGCAAGGCCCTCGCCGAAACCAATGCCAGAATCGAGCAGCTTCAGACGGTATTATCGAAGAGCACAGATTCGATGTATCGCCGTGGACCCCTGAACTTTGTCGAGGTGCTTTTGAACACCGATGATCTTGGTGAGTTATCTGCAACCTGGGAGATGCTAAAAGAGATCAACAGGCAGGAAGCCAGAAACGTCGCCCAGCTCAAGGAAGAACGAATCAAGGCACAGCGTTACGAGGCCGAACTTGTTACCAAGGAAGCCGAAGCCAAAGCCGTAGTTCAGACGATGGAGTCGCGCCGGGCGACTATAGAATCCAAATTAAATGAGCGCAGGAGAATGCTGACAGGCCTTGAGGCTGAGATCGCCGCGCTCGAGCGTGAAGAGGAGGCCCGCGCACTGGCCGTCTTGCGTGCTTCTGTGGCGCGGTCATCCACCGAGCCAGGAGGACGCAGGTTCCCGCCACCAACCAGAGCCCCACGCAGCGAAGTTGTCAACATAGCGAAACGCTACCTCGGAGCACCTTATCGATGGGGGGCGGAAGGCCCGAACTCATTTGATTGCAGCGGCTTCACGCAGTTTGTCTTTCGCCAGGTCGGCGTCAACCTGCCACGCGTCTCAAGGCAGCAGATACGCGTCGGAGAGCGGGTTTCGCGCAATGATCTTCAGCCCGGAGACTTAGTCTTCTTCGGCAATCCGATTCATCACGTCGGAATCTATGTTGGCGGGGGAAGGTATATTCACTCTCCGCGCACCGGAGATGTCGTCAGCATTGATCCTTTGACACGCAGGGACTTTGTTGGAGCATCCCGTCCATAAAGTTCGCTCGACGCACAGGTTCCGTAGTCCTGATTGTGTTGTATCCTGTAGCACAAGAGACGTAGGAAACGGGATGGTTGATCATGGCTGAGATCGACGGATTACTAAAGATCATGGCAGAGTACGGTTCCTCGGACCTGCACCTGAAGGCCGGGAGCCCACCGGCCATACGCCAGAACGGCCGACTGGTGGTGCTTCGCGAGCGCTTTCAGGCACTGAAAGCCGAGGATACTCAGTTGCTTGCCATGGGAATAATGGACGAGCGCCAGGTGCGATCGTTCGAAAACCATCGTGAGATAGACTTTGCGTACTCACTTTCCGGGGTCGGGCGTTTTCGAGTAAACGTTTTTCACCAGCGAGGCAGCGTCGGTATGACTCTGCGTCGAGTGGCTACGGAGCGAGAGAGCATCGAGGGACTCGGCTTGCCCGGTGTAGTCAGAGCTCTCGCCGAGGAACCTCGCGGACTGGTGCTTGTAACTGGAACCGCCGGGTCGGGCAAGACTACTACTCTGGCCGCCATGATAGATCACATAAACTCGACGCGCGAAGGTCATATTGTGACCATCGAGGATCCGATCGAGGTCTTGCATCAAGACAAGAAGTGCATCGTCAATCAGCGCGAGATCGGGATCGATACAGATAGCTACTCCGATGCTTTGCGTCATGTCGTGCGCCAGGACCCTGACGTGATCCTTATCGGAGAGATGCGCGACCACGAGACCGTCGCTGCAGCGATAACAGCAGCCGAGATTGGCAACCTCGTTCTTTCGACCCTGCACACCATCGACGCCACCGAGACGATCAACCGGATAATCGACTTCTTCCCTCCATATCAGCAAAAACAGATCCGTTTCATGCTGGCCTCGACGCTGAAGGGTATTGTGTCTTTGAGGCTGATACCTTCGATCAACGGCGGCTTGGTGCCCGCTGTTGAGGTTATGGTGACAACCGGCACCATCAGGGAGTACATCCTGGATCCCGACAAGACCTACATGATCAGAGATGCCATGGATGAAGGCGATTACTATGGCATGCAGACGTTCGATCAGAGTCTGGTAAGGCTCTACTCTTCGCGCCTTATCACCTTGGACGATGCGATAGCGATGGCTCACAATGCGCACGATTTCAAAATCAAGATCAGGCAACTCGGCATCGATCCCCATTCAGCTGCCGAGAGCGGCGTCTACTGATATCAAACTTATTCATCGCCTAGCCGTAACCAACTGCCTTGCGGCTACGTTATCTATTGCGGAGCCTACTTAGTGAGCAACTGGAGAGAAGCAAGGCATATTGATAGGCTGGTAAAGAGGGCGATCAGGGGTGATGTCGATGCTTTCGGATCGATATTCGATCACTATGCCGATCGCGTGTATGCGTTTGTCAGAGCGCGAACAAGCTCTCCTCAGGACGCAGAGGACATTACGGGTACGGTGTTTCTCAAGGCGTTCGAGGCAGTGTCTGATTATCGGCAGCAGGGATTCGGATTTGGAGCCTGGTTATTCCGAATTGCGCACAACACGATCATCGACCACTACAGGAAAGCCGGAAGATTACCAGAGCCTGTCGAGGACATTGAATTTTACCCTATACAGGACCCTATCCTTCTGGACGAACTGATCGTTGCGAAGGTGGACGCCGAGATGGTCAAAGCTCTCATATTGAACCTCACACACGACCAGGCCGCCGTGATCGTCGCAAGGTTTTTCTGGGATATGGATGTCAGGACAACGGCGAGGTCTTTGGGAAGAACAGAGGGTTCTGTCAAGGCGCTTCAACATCGTGCGATGAAGCGGTTGGCTGACATGATCGAGGAATTAGCTGAAGATGAAATATAGGGAAAGATATCCCGCGCTTTCGGCCAAGGTGCGCCTTGCCGCCGAAGAGATGCCACTGGATGTGCGTGAGCGGCTGCGTCACCGCATTGTCACGCGCCTGGACAGGGCGGGCGTCAGACCTGTGGCATACAGGAGGGTGGCGGTAGTTCAGCTTGCCGCTATGATTCTTGCGGCGATGACTCTTCTCGGCGGAACGGCTTACGCCGTCTCTCGTTCGCAGCCTGGTGATTTTCTGTATCCGGTGAAGGAGTCCGTCGTCGGCATCGGCCGGATATTGCCTTCCGCCGAGAGATTGCCGGATGAGCCCACACAACGAAAAGTGGCTCCAGAGCCAGACCCCAAGCCGATGGAGCGCGAGGAAGAATCTGGTGCGAGCGAAAAGCCCGACGAGTCAAAAGATCCCGCTAACGTTCCCGGTAAGCCGGCTTCGGAAGAGGCTGAAGGGGCTTCCGACAAACCCAGGGGCTATGGCGAGGACTACTACGATGAAGCTGCGCCTACTGAGGACCACGATGAGCCCGCATCCGGCCAGTATCGCGACGGGGACGAGGAGATCGAGGAAAAGAGCGAGATCGAGCGTCGGGAGCCCTCTGGCTCCAACCGAGGGCACCGAAACGGCTATCCCGAAGATTAACGCACGGCAGCTACTTTTTCCGGGCGGCGAGTCTTTCATCCACGAGTCTGCCTAGCCAGGCTCCAATTGCAGCGCCTATAGTGTCGAATCCCCAATCGGCAATATCTGGTGTCCGGTTTGGGACGAAAGACTGGTGAATCTCATCGGTCACTCCATAGGCCGAGGCCAACAGTATCGCCAGGCATATCGCAGAGGCACGATCTGCTCCGGGCCTGAGCGCGATGAAAATCAAGGCCGACAAGATCAGGTAAACGACGACATGCGCCAGCGAGCTAAAACCTGTTGGAGGCAGATCGGTTCCAGGGATGGAAGACAGCCAGAAGATTACCCCGGCCCAAAGAAACGACGGCATCCAGAGGAGCACTCTGGGTGCGATATGAATCAGGCGTTTGGGCGCATGCCGTGGTAACATAATTCAGGGCATCCTTCTCGGGCATCGAGCGTATCGAAAGAGATCGTGTGGTCGAGAGTATTTCCGGGCGTTTAGTTTACCCGATTCGCCGCTATGCAGGAGGGATTAAGTGACCGCCTCCAGGCGCATGGAGATTGTGCTTAAAGTCGTATTTGCGGTAGTTGTCGCAGTGGCCCTCTTCCTTGCCGCGTCGGGGGTATATCTGTATCAGCTGTCCACAACATTGCCTGATTTTGCGGATGGCCCCGAGGTATTCAGGACAGCCCAGACCTCTGTCGTATATGCGGCTGACGGCTCGGTGCTTGCAAGGTGGCATGCCGGCGAGGATCGGACGGTAGTGCCGCTCGAGTCGATGACTGAGTCGCTTCGCGATTCGGTCGTAGCCACTCAGGATCCATATTTTTTCGAGCATCATGGAGTAAGCATCGACGTTATCCTCTCGTCGATTGGACTGGGAGGATCTTCGGCGGATGACAGCGCGCAGGATATCGTAGGCAGTACGATCACCCAGCAGGTAGTGAAGATGCTCTTTCCTGAGGAGAGGCGCACCCTCGTGCGGAAAGCACAAGAGGTGATGCTTGCGTATGAGTTATCGGTTCGGGTAGAGAAGTCAGATGTGCTTGCCATGTACCTGAACACCGTATACTTCGGCCACGGCGCCTACGGAGTCGAAGCGGCGGCACGTCGCTTTTTTGGCGTCCCGGCATCGGAGCTGACGCTCGCTCAGTCAGCTGTTCTCGCAGGACTTATAGATTCACCGGCGCGGTACTCGCCGATCAACGAGCCGGAAGCCGCCCTAAAACAGCGCAATCGGGTTCTGTCGAGCATGGAGCGGCTTGGATATATCTCGTCGGAGGCGAAAAGCACTGCTAGTGGAGAGCCGATCACACTTGCGCCACAGGTGAATGCCCCGAGTGTTGCCCCGTACTTTGTCGAGCACGTGAAACGGACACTCATAGATGAGATTGGGAAAGACCAAGTTTTTACAGGTGGGCTTCGCGTGCATACTACGCTTGAGCCTTCGCTCCAACGAGAAGCGGAAACCGCCGCGCAGAGTTTGCTCGGAGGGGTCAGTGATCCGGAATACGCGATTGTCGCAATCGATCACAGCACCGGGCGGGTGCTGGCCATGGTGGGCGGCCGCGATTTCGCGCAAAACCAGTTCAACCTCGCCACGCAGGGTCGCCGTCAGCCGGGTTCGGCGTTCAAAACATTCGTACTTGCCGAGGCATTGGAGCGGGGAGTTAACCCCGATCAGATATTTGATGCCACCCCATATACGGTTCAGGTGACCGACGGAACATGGGTCGTCAACAACTACGAAAATGAGGCTACCGCCCCTCGCGTTAGCTTCCGGGCCGCGACCAACTGGTCGATAAATGCGGTATACGCTCGGTTGATCATGAGCATGGGCGCAGAGAGTGTCGTAGATATGGCGCGGCGCACCGGGATTACCAGCCCTTTGGAGGCTAATCCCGCTATTGCGCTCGGCGGGTTGGAGATTGGGGTTTCTCCGCTTGAGATGACCTCGGCGTATGGAACCTTTGCCAACGGCGGAACCAGGATGCCTGTAGTTGTGGTCTCAAAGGTTACCGACAGCGAGGGGAACCTGATTTGGGAGCCGACGGCCTCTCCGGAGCGCGCTGTAGAAGAATCTGTGGCGCGACTGACCTCCTCTATGCTGCGGGGTACCGTAGAGGCCGGAACGGGGGCGGCGGCGAATATTCCAGGCGTTTGGGTCGCCGGTAAGACCGGAACAACCCAGTCCTATCGCGATGCCTGGTTTGTCGGTTATACCGACAATATTGTGTGTGGCGTTTGGGTTGGGCACAGAGAGGGCCAGATTGACATGACCAATGTCAGGGGTGCGCCAGTAAGCGGTGGCAGCCTTCCTGCTCAGATATGGAACCGCTTCGTCTCTCGAGCTATTCTCGTTCACGAAAAACCTATAGCTCCAGCACAAGGTAGTGGCGTCGCAACTTCGGAGGGGGGCGAAAGTGTGCCAGCCACCGAGGCGGCAGCCGCATTGCAACCAGTGACCATATGTCCTCAGTCCGCTAGAATCGCGGTGGCTGGTTGTCCGGATCCTCAAGAAATCTATTTGAAGGCCGAGGATGTACCGAGTGGCGTATGTACGGTGCACTAGGCGTAGATGACAGGATGCTAGATTGAGCTACTACAAGGTATTGCAGGTTGATCCGGCGGCCGAGCCTGAGGTCATCAGTAAGGCGTACAAAGCCTTGTCTTTGAAGTATCATCCTGATCGGGTCAACGGGATCGATGCTGACGAGGCGAACAGGCAAATGCAGCGCATAAATCAGGCGTATGCAGTTCTCGGTAATCCGGAAAAGCGTAAGGAGTATGATAGATCACGCATTGCGGCAGACGAGGTATCGTCCTGGGATAAGTTTATGGAGGAAGGCCTCGTGGGTTTGTTCCTTGAAAAGGTGAGAGGCGAATTACGGCGCTGAATGGGAAAAAGGGGTTCGCGCATTCAATCGCTTAGGTTGTTTAGCATGCCTGTAACGGTTTTGAGGATTAAGGGGTACGACACCGAGCCGTCATTTAATGGAGATCCGTTGATGAATGTTACTGGAAAGAAAAGCCCTTTTACCTCGATCTCCTCGGCAGCTTTTACGTGTGACTTTGCCACGTTTGTGTCAGACAGGTCGCGGTAGATGATTTGGGCAGCACTGCCGAAGCGACTTTTTAGTTCCTGGGCGATAATGGAGACGATCTCCTCCGGAGACCATGAAGGACCTCAACCGAGCTGAGCGCAGGCATTGCCAGAAGGCCGATCAAACACCTCGACGGTCACCGGTAATCCTTGAGACATGGCGGCTCCCTCTACTAAGCGGCAGGTAACTAACGTTGGATAAGGCCAGGGTTGAACACGGCAGCAGTATACCCTACAGGGTATGGTTATACAATATAGTCACGCACTCTAACCATGCCCGAGCGTCAATTGGTAAGATTAGCCTACTTAGGCAATAAGGACAGGAGATCACCTTGCGAGCTATCATAAGTTCAGTTACGGGGCGCCGACTTCTAATTCAAATGCTGCTTGCCGGTACCGCCATCGGAGTGATTTTTTCGCTCGTCGCATCCCTACTCGTCACCCCCAAAAGCGATATGCTCCACGTGGCTTTTTGGGCTTTGTGTATAGCGGCAGGGCTAGTGCTAGGGCTGGTGTGCACGTACGTGACCGTCAGTACAAGCAGATCTCTTTTGTCTGGCCTACTGGAGACCGCCGGTGCACGAGGGGCACTTGATGCCAGTATCTCAGGAGGATCCGTTGACGATATTCAGCAAGAGGCCCTGAAGCTATTTACCAAAGTCGATGATCTGCTAGATCAGTCGCTTTCGGCAAACACGGATATACGAGCGTTGACGGCACAAATTCTTGCGGCTACCGAGCAACAGGCATCCGGCGCCGCAGAGCAGGCAGCAGCGGTCAGTCAAACTTCGGCTACCGTAGAAGAGCTTGCGCAAACTTCAAAGCAGATTGCGGAGAACTCTTCCACAGTCGCCACAGCGGCTGAGAGCACGCTGGCGACCGTGGAAGATAGCATGCGTTCGGTTCTGGACACTGCGGAAGGCATCGAGGAAATACGAATCAGCACCCAACAGGTGTCAGACAAAATATTGGTTCTTGGAGAGCGCAGCCAGGAGATCGGCCGCGTACTAGTTATCATCGATGATATCGCCGAGCAGACGAAAATCCTTGCGCTGAATGCTGCTATCGAGGCGGCAAGGGCGGGAGAGGCGGGCAAGGGATTCGCGGTCGTGGCCGAAGAGATACGCAAGCTCGCCGATTCGGTCACGGATTCGACGCAGGAGATCGGTCGCGTGGTTCATGAGATCCAGACCTCGTCCTCTCAGCTAGTCATGTCAACGGAGCGGACAACCCACAAGGTCGACGAGGGTAAAATGCTGGCTCAGCGCACCGCTGAATGCCTGGATCGAATTGTGCGTCGGGCCGAGGGTACCACCGATGCCGCCAAGCAGATTTCGATCGCGACTCAGCAGCAACGTACCGCATCAGATCAAGTTGTATTGTCGATGCGAGAGGTCGCTCAGGTAAGCCAACAGGCCGCCGAGACGTCGCGCCAAATATCTACTGCTATCGAGGACCTGAATAGGGTAGCCGATTCGTTGTTGATCAAGTTAGCACGACGGCACACTGCCTAGCACGACGGCACACTGAGTGCCTGAGGGCGAAGGACTACGGCCACCGCAAGTGTATTTTCGATTTGTGGAGATTTTGCGGACAAGTTATTGAATGCGCTACTAGCATAGGTTATCGTGTGAGTCAGTAGTTTTGTGCGATATTTCACTTGCCAGCGGCGATGTTGTCAATTGAAGAGGGGCTTGTATGCAAAAAATATCACTTGCCGGATTCAAGGATCCGAAGAGACGGCCACGCTATATCATCTGGACAGCGACAGCGGCCTTCTTCCTGGCAGGTTTTATCCTTTTCGCGCTCATGGTCACCTCCACCAACTGGTTTTGCGCTGATATCTGTCACGCCGTTCAGGTAGATAGCGTTATGGCTTGGGAAAGATCCACCCACGCAAACGTCTCCTGCGTTTCGTGTCACATGTCTGTCAACATGAATCCCGCTGAGTTTCTGCTAAAGAAAGTCGAGGCGTTACCTAAGGCGTACAAAACGCTCACGGGTCAATACGCCCAGCCTCTAAACGCCGATCAAAGCGTCGCGCTAAACGACTTCGATGATTACCTTTGCACGCAATGTCACACCGCAAACCGCAAGGTAACCCCGAGACCGGGCCTCATCATCGATCATGAGGCGCACACAGAAAACAACGTAAGGTGCACGCACTGTCATAACAGGATCGCCCACATACAAGACTTCGAGCTTGTCGCCAAAGATCCCACCACAGGTGAGGTAGGCTGGAAGCTCGATGACTGGATGGAAAAGCCAGGGTGCTTTAGGTGCCACAGCCAAGAAGAGGGAGCTGCAGCCACAGGAGCTTGCGCGGCCTGCCATCCGGCCGACTTCGATCTGGTGCCGGCCGATCATAAGGTCGAAAACTTCGTCTCCGAGGTTCACGCCGATCTTGCCATGGAAGAGTACGCTAGGGTAGATGAGGCCAAAGCCAGGATGGAAAGGCTTGAAAAGGCCGATGGCGGCGGGACAACAATCGACATGGCGTCAACTGGCCCAGAAAGGGCATACGCCGCATCAAGCAAGGAAAATGAGTGGTCAGATATCCCTCCAGCCAATCAGATCAACTACTGCTACACCTGCCACGCGCAGAGCTTCTGCAGCGATTGTCATGGCATGGAGATGCCGCATCCCGCAGGCTTCCTGGAGGGACACGGAGAACTCGATCCGGCCACCTGCCTTACATGCCATGCTGTTGCAGGTGAGACAGCCGACGAGATGCTCTTCTGCAACGCCTGCCATCATCCATATGGTAATCCGGCGCTGCCGTGGATTCCGCAACACGTGGATTCTGTTCGCGATGGCGGATCCGAGCAGTGCTTCCAGTGCCACAGCAGAGTGTTCTGCGCAGAGTGCCACGTTGCTGCAGCGGCAGATAACTAAGGCTTACGGAGAATAGCTCGGTTATGAGTCGTTGGATGACTACCAGCGTAAGTCCTCGTGCCCTCTGGATCGCAGTTGCGCTCATAACTGTGCTGGCGATTGCTGTGCTGGTCCTGGTTGTAATCTTTCGCGACGGCGCTATGGATGCCGGCGGCGTTGATCTTGTCGGGTTCTCCGAAAACTCGACCGCTACAGTTGGATTCGCGGGACAGTTTCCATCTTTGGAATCGCCGGCTTTATCGGAGCCAAGAGGCATTGATGCCGATGGTGAGAGATTGTTCGTCGCACTGTCGGGCATTGGTGCTGTCGGGGTATTTGGCTACGATGGAGCCCGCATAGCAACGATTTTGATACCACCGGCCGAAGGAGCCCCGGTTGCTTACCCGATTGACGTCGATGTTATCTCAGCGGAAAGAGTCGCTGTGGTCGATGCCTCCGGCAGCCGTTTGGTTTTCGTGAATTCGGAAGACCCCGAAGCTCAGCTTCAGGCGCTGGAGGCTACCGGGGAGTTTGCACTATCGCAGCCTACCTCCGCAGAGTTCTTTGACGGAGAGCTGTTTGTGGCCGACGCTTCGGATCAGAGCATCAAAGTATTCGATGCCAACGGCGACCCCGTTCGCATTATCGGCAAGGGCCTGACTCCTCCTTTGGCATTTATAGGAGGAATGCACATGAGTGATGGCTTGCTTTGGGCTTCTGATTCGACCGCTGGCAGGGTCCTTGCTCTTTCTCCGGTAGACGGAACAGTTGTCAATTCGCTACAGGAAAGATTTGACCTGCCGAGGGGAATGATCTCGGCAATGGCGAATAGACTCTTGGTGGCCGAAGCTTTCGCGGGTACGGTTGGTATGTTTTATGTGGGCGACGGCTCGGTGCTGGAGTCAATAGGCGATCCCGCGACAGAGGGCCTTGACCGCGGAGGACTCATGACGAAGCCGGAGGCAGTTTGGTGGGACGCCGAGAATTCCAGAGCATATATCACCGACAGCACTCAAGGGCGGGTCAAGGTCTTCAACTTGCGCGAGGCGCCGGAGTGATAACTCCCGTTTTTCGGCAGGTTATTTACTCGCTGGCGGCTGTGCTCTGTGTACTGCTTGTATCAGGTTGCGCCGCGGTCACGCTATCGCCACCCGAAAGGGCGGTCGATGATCTGCTCCAGCTAAGGGCCGAGCGCTCGACCGATGCATCAGCATATGCTGAGCTGCTCCTGGATCCAGCGATAGCAGCTGAACTGGCGGCCGCTGCCGCTGAGGAGGCCGAAGATTCACGGCCCCTGCCCGAGTGGGAGGAGCCATATATATCGGCGGAGTCCTCTGCCGGGGCTGATGTGGTGGTCGTATGGCGTAATCTTGAGGAGTGGCCCGAATGGCCGGCAGCCACCAGGTTTGCCACACAGGAGGTCGACGGAGAGTGGGTCACAGTCGATGCCGAACCCCTTCAGGAAGCGTCTATTCCTCCACCTGCACGCTGACGATGCAATAGAATTGTCGCTATAACAAAGACAGAAAGGCCTTATTGATGTCGAGAGTCGATCTCGTATTGCTTCACGCGCCCGCGGTTTACGATTTTCGTGAGCGGTCGATAATGTTCGGGCCCATCTCGGATATGGTGCCCTCCACTCCGGTATTCGAGATGTATCCGCTCGGCTTTACGACGATCGCGGAGTACATGGAGCGACACGGCCTGAAAGTCAGGATCGTCAATCTAGCTGTACTCATGCTGAACCGTCGCGACTACGATGTTGAGGCAGCGATTCGCGACATGAATCCTGTGGCGTTTGGAATCGACCTTCATTGGTTACCCCACGCGCACGGATCCATAGAGATCGCAAGGATAGTCAAGCAGTACCATCCTGACACGCCGGTCATATTCGGTGGACTTTCAGCCACATACTTTCACGAAGAACTTATCTCATATCCGTGGGTGGATTATGTTGTGCGCGGTGATTCCACCGAAGAGCCTATGACCCGGCTGCTCTATGCCCTCAAGGGCAAGGGCCGCGTCGACGACATCCCCAACCTCACGTACGTTTCGCGCGATGGCTCGGTCGTGACAAATGCGCTCGAATGGGTTCCGGACACCATGAACGATGTCTCTCTCGACTACTCGTTTTCGATGCGCTCGGTCATTCGATATCGCGACATGATGGGCTCGGTGCCATTCAAGGATTGGCTCCAGTACCCTGTTTGCGCTTCACTTACATGCCGGGGTTGCACTCACAATTGCGTGACCTGTGGCGGCAGCGCGTACTCGTTCCGCAATCACTTCGGGAGGCGCAAGGTAGCATTCAGGGATCCTGAGCTGCTGGTCAGGGATATCCAGCACGTGCAAAAGTACATCCCGGGACCGATATTCGTGCTGAACGACTTTTTGCAGGGAGGCGGAGATTACGTAGCCGCCTTCATCAGGGGTCTTGCCAGAATCAAGCTGCGTAACCCAATAGGGTTTGAGTTTTTCAAGCCGCCCGCCGAGGAGTTCTATCAGTTCCTCAACGAACACCTCACGGATTATTCAGTCGAGATCAGCGCCGAATCTCACGATGATCGAGTAAGGGCAGCATTCGGCAAGCACCACTACACCACCGAGCAGCTAGAGACATCGATCGCTGCAGCTTTGCGCAACGGCTGCAAGCGCTTCGATCTGTATTTCATGACGGGCATACCCTCGCAGACCGCTGAATCAGTGCTTGAAACCCCAGGCTATGTTGAGCAGCTGTATTCGAAGGTGAACGGGGACAGCAGACTGCTTGTTTTCTCATCGCCGATGGCGCCTTTCCTGGATCCCGGCTCAATGGCTTTCGACAACCCCGAGAAGTACGGGTATGCGCTTCGTGCCAAGACATTGGAGGAGCACAGACAGCTTCTTATCCAGCCTTCCTGGAAGTACATCATGAACTATGAGAGCCAGGCGATGAGCTCCGACCAGATGGTTGACGCCACCTATGAAGTCGGCCTGCAGTTAAACAGGATCAAGGGCAAGCTCGGGATCGTTGAGCCGAATGTAGCGGCCAGAACCGAGGAGCGAATCGTTCAGGCGCGCAAGGTAATGGCCAAGCTGGATTCCATTTTGTTGCTTGAGCCAGCCAGCAGAGATAGAAAACTGGAAGCCCTAAAGGGTGAAATGAGTCGCTTGTCGGAGTCGACGGTGTGCGAGAAGCAAGAGCTAAACTGGCCGGCGAAGGCCAACTGGAGACACGTTGTTCATGTGGTAATTTTGTGGGCCAGAGAAAACCTGATGAACCTGGCAGGCATTCGCCGGGGTTCGCCCAGATGCTTCAAGGAAGGTACGGAATCTAGTTGATCCCAGGTGAGCCGGTAAGTCAGAAGCCGACCACGTCGCCCGGTGAAGCCACAACCGCGCGGGTGCGAGGAATTTTCGGCCGTATCGCGGAAAGCTACGATACGTTCAACCTCCTATCTAGCCTTGGCTTTGATAGAGGCTGGAGGCATGCCGCGGTGGAGGCGGCCTCTCTATCTAGCGAGGCGAGGGTTCTTGACCTATGCGCGGGCACAGGGGATCTCGCCTTTGCTATTGCGGGAACAGGGATGCCCGCAGAAGTTGTTGCAACCGATTTCTCTCCCGAGATGCTCTCTGTCGCTCAGCAAAAGTCAGAACGGAAGCCGGGAGGCTCGAAGGTTACCTTTTTGACCGCAGACGCCCAGGAGCTTCCCTTTCCGGATGCCAGTTTTGATGTCGTAACTGTTGCCTTCGGCGTCAGGAACCTGCCGGATCGGGCGGCAAACTTCGCCGAGGCACACAGGGTGCTTGTTCCCGGGGGACGATATGTGATCCTCGAATTCTCAACTCCTCCCAATTTGCTATGGAGGAAGATGTACTACATCTATCTAGGTAGTGTGATTCCGCTGCTGGGCTCCGTGCTCACTCGAGGCGACAAGGCGTCTTTTGACTACCTGAATGCCTCGATCAGGCTTTTCCCGAATCAATCTGCACTGGCGCTTGAGCTGAAAGAGGCAGGGTTCTCCGAGGTCCGCTGGCAAAACCTTACCGGCGGAATCGTGTCCATCCACACTGCGATAAGATAGCAACAGGTTTACTCTTCATGAATGGAGGCTCGTGATGTTGTTGACCGCACGGTATGTCGTGCCGGTTTCCTCGCCGCATATCGAAGACGGCGCGATCCTGGTTCGAGATGGCGTTATAAGCGACATTGGCAGCGCAAACGCCTTGCGTGAAAGATATCCCGCCGAGAAAAGTCGTGATTTCGGCTTGGCCGCGCTCATGCCCGGCTTTGTGGACCTTCACACCCACCTGGAGTTCTCGGCGATGCGGGGGCTGGTCGACGATCTTCCGTATGCGCGCTGGAAGATTCAGCTCATGGAGAAAGAAAAGGCGCTTACCGCGGCCGACTGGGAGGACGCAGCCTTGCTCGGAGCATTGGAGGCGCTTCGCTCGGGCATCACGACCGTTGCCGATATCACCAAAACAGGCGCGTCTGTTCCGGCAGTGACGGCATCGGGCCTCAGGGCGTTTATCTATCGCGAGGTCTCGGCGATGGATAAAGCGCTCGTGGATCGAGCAGTTGACGGCGCATCACAGGATATTGCCGAGTGGAGATCTCTGACTGACAGCGAGCGTGTCACTATCGGGATCGCACCACACTCCACCTACAGCTGTCACCCAACGTTGTTCAGTAGTGTTGCCGATTATGCGACTCGAAACTCGATTCCGGTTGCGACGCATCTGGCAGGATCGAGGGAAGAATACAATTTTGTGAAGTACGGCAGCTCGATTTTAGCTGTGGACTATCGCGATCTGGAGACCGACAGGGTACCTTGGCTTCCGACGGGGGTCAGTCCGGTAAAATATGTCCTGCAGTGGGACCTGTTCGATGTCCCGAATATGCTGGCTGTACACTGCACACAGGTGGATGACGACGATATTGAGACGCTCGCGGCCAGCGGTGTTTCGGTAGCGTACTGCCCCCGATGTAATGCAAAACTTGGAATGGGGATGCTGCCACTGCGCTCTATGTTGGCGCACGGTATAAACGTCGGCATAGGTACGGATTCGCCCGCTGCCAACAACGCGATGGACATGTTTGACGAGATGCGAATAGGGCTGCTGATACAGCGCGCTATAGATCCTGACGAGATATTTTTCGATGCGCGTACCTTTATCGGCCTTAGCACGATCGATGCGGCCAAGGCTCTGCAAATCGACCACACGACAGGATCGCTTGAAGTCGACAAGAAGGCCGACATTATCGCGGTCGACCTGGCTCAGAGCCATCAGGCGCCGATATCTAACCCCTACAGCACGCTTGTTCACTCGGCGAATCAGGATAATGTGATCTTTACCATGGTTGAAGGTAGGGTGTTGTTCGACGAGCATAATCCTGCCGACCTGGATATCGACCTGGATGTCGAGCGGATAATGATGCGTGCGGATGAAATTCGATCGAAGCTTCGCGCGTGAGTTTGGGCGAGCGCGATTGGCCGATTTCTTGCTGATACCAATAGTTGAAACGAGCGACTTTAGACTATATGTTTAGATAGCTCATGCTATAATCGCGGCGGCTCGGCTTGTATGTGTGTTAAAGGCTGCCGATGCTGTGGTCAATAAACTAAGGAGGACACAAAACGTGAGTGACAAAGACTTCTTTTTTGACGAGGACGAGACGCAGGACCAGGCTCCGGCAAAGAGCGGCGGGGCCAAGCCGGCCTCCAAAAGAAAAGCCGCTGCCAGTGTTGAGACAGACCTTGTTGAGAGTGACCCTGCACCCTCTTCGTCAGTGTCTTTCAGTATGCAGTCCGTGAGCATGACGGTAGCTGCCCTTATCGGAGTAGTGGCTTTGCTTACCGGTGTGATTATTGGGATGTTCATTCCGGGTGGCCCGACAGCCACTACTGGAGCCTCAGGTACAGTTATGCCCGGCGGTGCTCCATCTGCGCCAGCGCCGCAGTTGACTCCCGAGCAACTCGAGGGTGGAGCGTTGCCTCCAGGGCATCCTCCGCTTGACGGAATGGGAGCGACTCCGACTACTCCGGCCCCCGGTGCATCCGGGCAGGCGACCCCTCCAGCCGAGTAAGCACTTATAGCGATAAAGCGGGCCCGGGTAGAGCTATCAGTGCCTGGGCCCGTATTTCTTTACGACAACGAGGAGACCAAGGATGGCGATAGACAAAAAGAAGGCTCCGGCCATAATAAGGATCGGCATAATTGTTGTATGCTCTATCCTTGTACTCAGTTTCATTCCTTGGGGTGGGCTGGGGTTGTTTACTGGGCCGACTCAAAACGGTGTGCCCGGCACAGGGACCCTAGATGCTATCGCCGCCAGACATACCCCTCAAGTTGTTGGCCTGGAAGGGCTTTTAGTCAGTCAGCCAGCCAGTTATACGGTACTCATGCAGTTGGGTCATACTTACTATAATTGGGCGGCGGAGGTTATGACGGCTACCGCTGCTCCAAGAGGATCGGATCGGCCACTATGGTTGGCGGCGGTTTCATTTTACGACCAGGCACTGGCGCTTAACGCCACTATTCCGGGAGACATTACAGATGCCGCCATCGCCAGGTACTACAGTGGCGATACTGCAGGAGCGATCGAGTTGATCGGAACCGCGTTGGGGGTAGATCCGAATTTCGCCCCCGCGCACTTCAATGCCGGAATCTTTTACGAGTCAGCCGGCCAGGTTAGCGAAGCGCTTGCGGCATACAGTCGATATCTCGAGCTTGATCCGCAAGGAACCGGACCGGGCAGTCTTACGATGGCGCAAAACGCCATTGCGAGATTATCGGCCGCAACTCCGACGGTCGAAGCGACGCCCGCTCCCACACCCTGACCCGGGCGCCTATACGCCTGCCTCACCCAGGACAATGAGAGCCTCTTCCACCGATGAGGTGGTCGAGAATATTCCATTGAGCCTTGTGAGTGACAAGATGTTGTCGACGATCTCGTTGGTTACCAGCACCAGGCGTCCACCTTTTGCTCCATACTCTTTGGACAGGCTGAGCAGCAAGCCCAACCCCGAGCTGTCCAGATACTCAATGTTCGAGAGATCCACAATCGCTGAAGGCGGAGTAGTTTTCAAAATTCGGTCGATACTCATCCTGAAGGCGGCGCACTCCCCATAGTCGAGATCGCCCGTTAGCTGCAGGAGCCAGTGTGATTCACTTTCGGCTAGATCAATGTCAAGGGGCATAGCTCTCCTCTCCGGGGTGATTCACTAATAAAGGTACCCATTTCACCCCCTGAATATGCAAGCCCGCGCTATCCGGACGTCTCTTTGGAGTTGCTTTGATTGAGCAGCAGCGCATCTTGCATGTACAATCGTCAAACAGCTATTACCGATTAGGAAGTGGGCGTAGGCCGATGGAACTCGATATCATTGCCGAATGTGATGACTCTCGGTGTAAGCTGACTGTCAATGGAGAAGTGGACGTCTACACTGCCCCTCGGCTAAAGGAGCATCTCGTTAAATGTATCCAGGGTGGCTCTACGGAGATATTGCTTGATCTCAACGGCGTTAGCTTTATCGACAGCTCGGGTTTGGGAGTGCTGGTAGGTGCGCTGAGACGCGCGCGCGAGAACTCCGGGACAATCCGTCTTGTCTGCACGCGAGAGAATGTTTTGAAGGTGTTTCGTATCACCGGCCTTGATAAGGTGTTTCCAATATTCGATTCTATTGAAGAAGCCAATAGCTTCTGACGGTAGGTCTGGAGTCTATTTTGTTTGGAATCAGCGGCATCGAGTTATTCATAATTGTGGTTTTTGCGCTACTCATTTTTGGTCCCGAGAGGTTGCCCGAGATGGGCAGGACAGTGGGACGGGCCATGCGTGAGTTCAAGCGTGCGCAAGATAGCATGGAGGCTGTAATCAGGACCGAGATGTATGGCAAGGATCGCGAGAGCTCACCAGTGCCCGAGTCGCGTGCTCCGCATTCGGCCAGGCGCAGGCTTGACGACGATGACGACGAAGACGAGGAGGAAGAGGAGTAGGCTTTTAGCCCGACTCCTTTGAGCATATGCCGATATCGCCAAAGAGAATGCCGTTTTTTGAGCACTTCGGTGAGCTACGTCGCCGGTTGGCGATCATTGCTGCCGTTATTCTCGTAGGCTCGGTGGCCCTGTATTGGGAAGCGCCGAGGATATACACCTACTTTATGGCTCCAATTTTGCCTTACTTTGGCGGAACCGACCTCGTATTGCTCGGACCCTTCGAAGGGTTCACCCTGCGCTTCAAAGTCGCACTTTATGCGACCCTGATGCTCGGCTCCCCGATTATCATATGGCAGGTTTTCGGGTTTTTTCTGCCGGCCTTGAGGCCCAAGGAACAAAAGTGGGTCATTCCGACGTTTGCCGCCATGGCCGTGCTGTTCGCGGCGGGTGCGTATGTTGGGCACACCTATGTGCTCGGCACCGCATTCGGGTGGATGGTCGCACAGGCCTGGGAGGGAGTTCAGGTCCTGCCGGATGCCGGTCGCTATTTTCAGGGCGCGGTATTGCTGGTGCTTGGATTCGGACTTAGCTTCCAGTTGCCGGTGGTAGTGTTCTATCTGGTGCTATTCGAGATCGTTCCTTATGCAAAGCTGCGTGAGAACTGGAGAATCGCTTACGTCACCCTATTGGTTTTTGCCTCTGTGGCCACACCGGATTGGAGTCCGGTAAGCATGGGGCTTATGTTCGGCGCCCTTCTGGCGCTTTACGAGCTCAGCTTGTTATTTGCGCGCATCGTTCTCTCTAAGCGCATCGCACGCCAGGCGGTGCTAGAGGAGTAGTGGCTGACAGTGCATGAGATGGGTATTGTAGCCGGCATTTTAGATGCTGCGGTAGACGCGGCGAAGAAAGCCGAGGCCGAGCGCATAACAGAGATACGCGTCACGGTCGGCGAGTTGACCGAGATAGTGGACTTTGCGCTTCAATTCGCCTTTGAGGCACTTACGCCAGGCACTTTGGCCGAGGGCGCGATATTGACGGTCAACCGCATTGGCGCGCGATCCCGATGCGCCGAGTGTAATGTGGAGTTTGACCATGGCAGGTTTGAGATGGCCTGTCCCGATTGCGGCAACTACTTTTGTGAGCTAATCCAGGGCAAAGAGCTCAGAATAGACAGCATTGAGGCGGACACGCCTGAACTCACGGAGTCGCAGGCCCCCGCCACCGGTAAGTGATATTAACGCTGGACTTGATTGGGAGAGCATGAAGATAGATATCAGGCGTCCTATACTCGATCACAATGAGCGAATAGCCGCCGAGAACAGGCAGGCTTTCGACGAGTCGGACGTTTTCGTGCTCGATCTCATGGCATCTCCTGGGGCCGGCAAGACATCCACGATATTGGCGACTATCTCGGCTTTGCGCGATCGATACTCGATTGCGGTTATCGAAGGCGACATCGCTTCTAGCGTGGATGCCGAAAAGATCGCCGAGCACGGAATCCCCGCGGTGCAGATCAACACAGGCGGGGCCTGCCATCTTGAGGCCGACATGATTCGTCGGGCGAGCGCCAGCCTGGATCTCGAAGAGCTCGACCTCATCATCGTCGAAAACGTCGGAAACCTGGTGTGCCCAACCGAGTTTTACCTCGGCGAGCATGCCAAGGTCATGATTCTGTCGGTTCCGGAAGGGCACGACAAGCCCTACAAGTATCCGGGTATCTTTCAGATCGCCGAGGCGGTGATCCTGAACAAGTACGACACCATTGATGTGTTCGACTTCAATGAGGACGAGTTTCGCTCGGTGGTAAGCTCGCTCAACCCGAAGGCGCCGTTGTTTCCGATTTCGGCGACCAAAGGGGATGGAGTTGGCGCATGGGCGCAGTGGCTGGCGTCTCGCATTGAGGGCGCCAAGGACATCCGCCGCGCGCAAGCCGAAAACCGCAGCTAAACCGGGAGGGTGAGGAAGTCATTGGATCGCACAGTCGCCCTGGAGCTCGTAAGAGAGCGCGTCGGAGCTTTGAATCTGGTGAACCACTGTGTCGCCACCGAGATAATAATGGAAGCGTTGGCTCGCCACTTCGGCCTGGCCGATGAGGATATAGCACGCTTTGGCCTTGTCGGACTATTGCATGATCTTGATTACGCCGAGACAAGTGACGACTACGAAAGCCATGGCCTAAAAACCGCCGAAGCGCTCTCTGGTCTGCTCGATACCGATAGTCTTCATGCGATACTGGCACATGCCGGCAAGGCTCCAAGGCAGTCTTTGATGGACAGGGCGTTGTACGCCGCCGATCCTACGACGGGGTTCATTGTGGCCGCCGCATTGGTAAGGCCGGACAAGTCGCTTTCGGGAGTCAAAGTCTCCTCGCTCCTCAAGCGTTTCAAAGAGAAATCGTTTGCGCGCGGGGCCAGCCGAGAACAGATTGACACCTGTCAGGAGATGGGCCTTTCCAGGGAGGAGTTCCTCGGCATTTCGCTTCGTGCGATGCAAGAGCGGGCTGCGGAAATAGGGCTTTAGGAGTTGTCCGCTTGACTCGGCGGTATATACTCGCGTAGATATCGTGCCATTTCGACAGAAGACGGACACTCAATGCGACTGGTCATCTCTGAGAAGAACATCGCCGCCAAGAAACTGGCGGATATACTCGCCGTCGGCAAATCCACCGCCGACAAGGTTTACTCGACACCCGTGTACCGCTTTCGCCGGGACGGCGATGAGTGGGTAAGCATCGGCCTGAAGGGTCACATTATAGGAGTGGACTTTCCCGATGAGTTCTCCAAATGGCGTCTTGAGGACCTGACAGAGATGGTCGGCGCCGACCTCGTCGAGGAACCTGCCGAGAAGGGCATCATCCAGTCGCTGCGCAGCCTCGCAAAGAAGGCGACTCATGTGGTCGTCGCGACGGACTACGACAGGGAAGGCGAGCTGATCGGAGCTGACGCGGCCAATGTGGTTTTGGCTGTCAATCCCGCGTTGCCGGTGACGCGCGTTCGGTACTCCGCTTTTACTCGCGAGGAGATCGAGCGGGCTTTCGCGCAAAACGCTCCGATCGATCAGGCCCTGGCCGATGCCGGCGCGAGCAGGCGGGACATCGACCTTGTGTGGGGGGCGGTGTTGACCCGGTACCTGACCATCACCTCGAACAAGGCCGCCAAGCGGGCGTGGGGCGATGTGCTTTCCGCGGGGCGGGTTCAAACACCGGCGCTCAAGCTGATTGTGGATCGCGAGAGAGAGCGCGAGGCGTTTACTCCCGAGAACTACTGGGTCGTCAAAGGTGGTTTCGAGGCCGAAGGAACCGCGTTTGACGCCGTTCACGAAACCGCGAGGTTCTCCTCGGCAGAAGATGCGCAAAGAGTGCTCGATGCCGTCGAGGGGCATAGCTTAGCAGAGGTGCTGTCGCTGGTTACCAAGCAGCGCACCGTCAAGCCGCCGGCGCCTTTCAACACCACGTCGCTTTTGATGGCTGGCGCGGCCGAGGGGCTTTCGCCGTCGCGCACCATGCGGATCGCCGAGTCGCTGTACATGGATGGCCTCATCAGCTATCCGCGTGTGGATAACACGGTGTACCCGAAGAGCCTTGATCTGAAGGCCTTGCTGAGAACCCTGAAGAAGGTCGGGCCATACCAGGAGTATGCTGCCGAGTTGCTATCGAAGCCCAATCTTGCTCCGACGCGAGGCCAGAAAGAGGCCACGGACCACCCGCCGATTCACCCGACGGGCGTGGCGGACCCCGACAAGATGAAGCCAGAGAATTACAAGGTCTACAACCTGGTGGCCAGGCGGTTCATGGCCACGCTCTCCGACCCGGCAGTGCTTGAGAGCGCTAAGGCGATATTGCAGGTCGCAGGCGAGAAGTTCGTCGCCCGCGGTGACGTCACCGTCACGCCCGGTTTCCGCGCGATATACCCATTCGGGCAGAAAAAAAGCGAACAGCTCCCTCTGCTTACAGAGGGGGGAAGCTGCGGCTTTACCGGCGCGAATCTAGATGCGAAGCAAACCCAGCCGCCCGACCGCTTCACCCAGGGCCGCCTCATTCAGGAGATGGAAAAGCGGGGGCTTGGCACGAAGGCCACTCGGCACGAAATCATCCAGACGCTCTATGATCGCAAATATATAACGAACGATCCCGCCGAGCCGACCTGCAAGGGGCGCTCGGTCATCGACGCTTTGGTGCTCAGGGCCAGGCAGATCACAGACGCCGAGATGACCGCCGAGCTCGAACGCGAGATGGACGAGATAGCCAACGCGCGCAGCACTCGAAGCAAAGTGGTCGGGCACTCCAGGAGGATGCTGGGTGAGGTGATGGCGGTGCTTCTCGACAGTGTGGCCGAGGTCGGAGAGGCCTTGAAGGCTGCTGCGGACGAGGATGCCAAGGTAGGCAAGTGTCCTCAGTCAGGAGACGATCTGCTCATCAAGTACTCGCCGAAGACGCGCGCGTTCTTCGTTGGGTGCCAGGGCTATCCGGACTGCTCTGTGACTTTCCCGCTTCCCAAAAACGCCAAGTTCGCCTCGGTTGACGAAGCGTGCGCAGTGTGTGGTTCGCCGCAGGTGAAGGTGATCCAGTTTCGTCGGCCGGTCAGGGTCATGTGCCTTTCGCCGGATTGCTCGACGAAGAAGGGGCCGGAGATCGAGGTCGGGAAGTGCCCTTCTTGCGGAGGAACGCTCAGGGTCAGATACTCCCAGGTAGGCACCCGCTTCGTCAGGTGCGAGAAGTACGACTCCGAGACGCATCCGATCTCATATCCGCTTCCGCAAACCGGTGAGCTGGAACCTACCGACGAAATATGCGAGCCTTGCATGGCGCCCAAAGTTATCGTCCATACAAAGAAGGGCCCATGGAAGATATGTATCGACCCGAACTGCGCGCAACGCACAGAGCCAAAAACCCGCTCGCGAAAAGGGAAGAAAAGTAAGTGACCCTTTGCTTTGAAGGAGGCGGCATATGAAGATCGCGGTGATACAGCATTGCGTGCGTCCAACCGCCGATGAGGACGTCGAGGCCCTGGTCGTTGCGGTAAAAAATGCGTGCGAGATGAAGGCACAGGTAATTGTGTTGCCGTGGATACCGTCGCTGGCATCGGCCGATCCTCAGCAGAAAGCGGCGCTGACAGAGAAGCTCTCTGGTTGCGCGCAAGGAACCACGCTTCTGATGGCGTTTGGCGCGACGGAGGCCGGGCATGAGGTGGTTTTGGAGCAAACCCCACTTGGGATCACCGCTTTCATGCGTGGAGATGAATGCCTTTCCACGGAGATATACGCCCATGCTGAAGGCCGAGGCGCCCAGGCGTGGGTGTGGCGCCCGCTCGCGACGAGTGACCTTCAGGCCGAGGCCATCGTGGAGCGGGCAATAGCGGTGAGCGCATCGCACGTCGGCCTGATCTTGCTGGCCGAGGCTTGCGGAGGCGAGCCTGGCGAAACAGGACACGGCTCAAGCGCGGTTCTCTACCTGGGAGATATTCTCTCGGAAGCGGTCTTTCCCGATGAAATACTCCTCGTCGACGTAGATGTTCCGGTTCCTTTCCCTGAACCTCGAGAGCCCCTGCCGCCGCTTTCGCCCATTCTCGAGCAGCGACTCGCGATTCACGAGGGGCGAAAGCTGGACGTGGGCTACTTGGCCGATCTATCGTAGAAGGTCGCTGGCTTTTTAGATCGTACTTTCGAAAGGTGGATATATGCCCTTACCAAAAGTGACTGTGGTCGGAGCCGGCCAGGTCGGAGCCACTCTGGCTTTCATGCTTCTCGGAAGAGAGCTAGCGGATGTTGTGCTCATTGATGTCGCCGAAGGCCTGCCCCAAGGCAAGGCCCTTGATATGATGCACGCTCGTTCGATCGACAGGTTCGCGCCTTCAGTACTCGGGACGAACGACTACGCTGATACAGCAGGTTCCGAGATCGTCGTGATCACCGCAGGACTACCTCGCAAGCCTGGCATGACGCGCGATGACCTGTTGGCGGCGAACACCTCGATAGTGCGCTCAGTGGTCGAACAGGCCCTACAGGCATCACCCGAGGCGCTCTTCCTGATTGTCACCAACCCGCTCGATGTGATGACGTATCTTGCCTGGAAGGTCTCGGGATTACCTCATGATCGCGTTTTCGGCATGGGAGGCGTTCTCGACTCCGCGCGCTTTTCGCACGCGATCGCGGAGCACATGGGTGTGTCTCCCGCAAGCATCGAGGCGGTCGTGTGCGGCGCGCATGGAGACGCGATGGTACCGCTACCATCGCAATCGCTCGTCGCTGGAACACCGGTCAGCGAACTCTTGCCGCCAGAAGATATCGCAAAGGTCGTAAATCGCACTGTGTACGGCGGAGCCGAGGTAGTCGGCTTGCTCAAGTCCGGGAGCGCGTTTTACGCTCCTGCCGCCAGTGTGGCCCACACTTTGGCCGCTATTTTGGGCGGGAAGCGCGTTCAGCTGCCGAGCTGCGTATACCTGACCGGTCAATACGGTATCAACGACGTTTACATGTCGGTTCCCGCCGTCATTGGTCGAGGCGGGGTGGAGGAGATTTCCGAGATGGAGCTGAGCTCTGAAGAGCTGGCGATGCTTCAGGCCTCGGCGGAGAGCATAGCGGAGTCGCTCAGGGCGCTGGGACTTTAGGGATTGATGTGTTTCTTGAAACTAAACGTATAGCCGAGGCGGTCCATGACGCGATTATTGCGGCATCGGCTGAGCTGCGCCACGACGTTTTGGCGGCCCTTCAGAGGGCTGCGGAGTCGGAAAGATTCCCGCGGGGCCGTTGGGCGCTTGAGCAGTTGCTTCAAAACGCCGAGATTGCAGTAGCCGATCGAGTTCCGTTGTGCCAGGACACCGGTTCTGTGTGGGTCTGGGTGGAGCTCGGCGAGAAGACGTGCCTTACCGAGCCCTTGAAGCCTGCGATAGACGCCGCAGTAGCCACAGCTTACCGAGAAGGTCGATTGCGCATGAGTGTGGTTCGAGACGCGCTCTTTGACCGTGCCAACACCAGTGACAATACGCCTGCGCTACTCGATGTGACCTTGAGGCCCGGAGAAGGCGCAACCGTTCACGTGATGCTAAAAGGCGGCGGCTCCGACAACGCCTCCGCGCTCAAGATGCTAGCGCCTACCGCTGGGCTTGACGGAGTGCGCGAGGCGGTGCTCGATGCGGTTAGGGCCACCGCGCGTTCGGCGTGCCCCCCTCTTTTTGTCGGGGTCGGCGTGGGCGGCGGCTTTGATCAGGCGGCCAAACTCTCGAAGCAAGCCCTTCTTCGGCCGATCGGTCAAGATTGCGCCGATCCAGAGCGCACGGCTTTCGAAGAGTTGCTGTTGCGCGAGATCAATGCCACCGGAATCGGTCCAGCAGGGCTCGGAGGAGACACGACGGCACTCGCAGTTCACGTCAAGACCGCTCCCTGCCACATCGCGTCATTGCCTGTGGCGATCAATATGGGATGCTATGCGATCAGATCGGCCAGTGTATGCTTGAGCCAATGACAGTGAAGTTGCCGTTGCAGCCTGATGTGCTCGCCTCGCTTCGCGCGGGCCAGCAGGTCCTGCTCTCTGGCTCCGTGTTCACCGCGAGGGATGTTGCGCATGCGCGTCTCGCCGAAAGACTCGCGCAGACTCCGGGGCACCTGCCGTTCGGGCTGGCCGGGCAGGCGCTGCTCTATGCTGGTCCGACGCCTCCTTCCCCAGGCAGACCTGCAGGCTCGATAGGCCCGACCACCGCTTCTCGGATGGACGAGTTCACCCCGGGGCTGTTTGCGGCCGGCATAACAGCCGCCATCGGCAAGGGCCCTCGCTCGCCAGGCGTAAGAGACGCGTGCGCAAAGTTCGGCGCGGTTTACTTTGCGGCTGTAGGTGGCGCGGCCGCTCTGCTGGGCACAAAGGTAGTCAGCGCGACTCCTGTGGCGTACGAGGATCTCGGCACAGAGGCGATCGTTCGTCTGGAGCTAGTCGACTTTCCGGCCGTTGTCGCCATCGATTCGCTCGGCGGGGATCTCTATGCATCGGCGGTAGCGGATTGGGCAACCGAGGTTGGAGAGGTGTCCTCGTGAGCGGGATTAGTCGCAGAGGGATCTTTCTGACCTTCGAGGGCGGTGAAGGGTGCGGTAAATCCACTCAGATCGCGCTGCTAGAGCCGGTGCTTTTCGAAGCCGGCCTGAAGGTGGAGGTGGTGCGCGAACCCGGCGGCACACGCCTAGGCGAGCGGGTCCGCGATATTTTGCTGGATCCCGCAAGCACAGGCATGACGCCCGTGGCCGAGTTGCTGCTATACCAGGCGTCGCGCGCGCAGCTTGTCACCGAGCGCATATTGCCGATGCTTTCTGTGGGAAGTGTGGTGCTGTGTGATCGCTTTACCGACTCGACGTTGGCGTATCAGGGTTACGGCCGAGGCCTTCCGAAAGAGGGCATCGAGACCCTCTCGCGCATGGCCACGTGTGATCTGGTTCCCAACCTTACGATCGTGCTCGACATCGATCCCGCACTCGGCCTCGTAAGGGCGGCGCGTAGCGGCGCCGATCGTCTTGAGGCCGAGCAGATGGCGTTTCACGAACGAGTGCGCCAAGGGTTTCTTGAGCTCGCCAAGGAGGAGCCGGCCAGGTGCGTGGTGATAGACGCGTCCGGATCGGTCGAGGAGATACATACCATGGTACTCTCGACGCTTCATCGCCTGCCCGTGTTGAGCGCCTTGATGGCGAAGGACGCGTGATGATGACGCGCAAGTGCGTATGGGACGGCATTATCGGACAGAATCCGGCGCGGGACTTTCTCAGGACCGCGGTGCAGAGTCGAACGGTATCCCACGGCTACCTGTTTGTAGGTCCGGCGGGAACCGGGAAGAAAACGGCGGCCCGCGCGTTTGCCTGCGCGACGATCTGCGACGACGACGCCTGCGGCACCTGCCGGGCGTGCTCCCGCATCAAGAGGGACTCCCACCCCGACGTGCAGGTGCTGGCCCCGCAAGGTGCAGCCAGCTACCTTTTAGATGAGCAGATTCGCCCGCTTATCCGCGACATCCACCTGAAGCCGCTGGAGGCCAGGCACAAGTTCTACATCCTGGACCAGGCGGATCTGATGGGCGACTCTACAGCCAATGCGTTCCTCAAGACGCTCGAAGAGCCGCCGCCTGGGGTAACGATAATTCTGCTCGCTGCAAGCTACGAGTCCGTGCCTCCGACGATCGCTTCGCGCTGCCTGGTGGTTCGATTCAGGCAGGTGTCGCCCTCCTCGGCGCAGGCGTTGCTCGAGCAGCGTACGGGCGCGTCGCCACAGGAGGCGACAGCGGCGCTTGCGGCTACAGGAGGCGTCATATCGCGCGCGGCGGAGTTCCTTCAATCTTCGAGCCGCCGAGAGGCCCGCGCCAGGATACTGTCGATACTCAAGGACCTGCCCGCATACGATGAGTTCGACGTCTTGCGCGCCTGTCGCGAGCTGCTCGTTCTGGTCAACGCCCCGCTGGAGGAGACTAAAGCCGCCCACGCGCAGGAGATCAAGAACGCCGAGGAGATATTTGGTAAGAGCGGCGGCAAGACGATGCAGGTTCGGCACAAGCGTGAGCTTACCGCGCGTGAGCGGGAGGGCGTGACAGAGATTTTGAGCATCACAGAAAGTTGGCTCAGGGATTGCCTTGTGCTTTCGTTGGGCCTCGATGAGCTTGTGCTCAACACGGATGTGCTCGATGCTATGCAGGAAGTGGCCGCAGTTATAACTCCGCAAGCTGCGAATCGTGGTCTGGGCGCGGTTAGTGAGGCCCGGCGGCGTATCTCGTATAATGTAAATGTCCAGCTGGCTGTAGAGGCCATGCTCTTCGATGTTCGGGAGGTACTTGTTTGCCCGCGCCAATAGCAGTAAGAGTTCGTTCAGTTCCACGAGTAGTCTGGTTCGATTGCGCCGGAACCGAGGCGGTACCAGGCGATCACGTCATTGTCGATACCGATCGGGGGCTTGAGCTGGGCACTGTGGTCGACGAGCGCCATCACTCCTGTGCCGAGAAGGCCGCCGATGCGTTCAAGCCGATCGTGCGGCTGGCTACCGCCGAGGATTTACGGCGGGGGGCGGAGCTTGCCGAGAAAGAGAGCTTTGCCCGCGCTAGGTTTAGGGAGATGATCCAGGCCCATAAGCTGGATATGAAGCCCGTGGGGGTCGAGTACCTGTTCAGCGGCGACAAGGTGATGTTTTATTTCACCGCTGAAGAGAGGGTCGATTTCCGGGAGCTCGTTCGCAATCTGGCTTCGGAGCTAAAGGCGCGCGTCGAGATGCGACAGATCGGCGTTCGGGATGAAGCGCGCATGCTGGGAGGGGTCGGTCACTGCGGCGAGCAGCTATGTTGCGCACGCATGGGACAGGAGTTCCAGCCGGTCTCGATCAGGATGGCCAAGGAGCAGGATCTCTCGCTCAACCCCTTGAAAATCAGCGGTCTGTGCGGCAGACTTATGTGCTGCTTGCGCTATGAGTTCGATGCCTACAAGGACTTCAAGTCGCGCGCGCCGAAGAAGGGCGCAAAGATCGAGACACCGCTCGGCGAAGGTGTTGTCGTCAGCCTCGACACACCAAGGGAGCAGGTCAAGGTCGCTGTAAGTTCGGCGAGTCCGATGGTAGTGCCTCTCTCGGCGATAAAATGCGGCAAAGGGAAAGGCTGTCCTTGTTCGATCTCGCAAGAAGCGCTCGACGAGATTAGTGCGAAGTCCGATGCGGCCACCCCCGCGCTGTTTCGCGATCTACCGGGAGTGCCAGGAGTCGCGGGTGCTGCAGGGAAGCCGCCAGAAGCGGGCAAAAGCGCCAAGCGGGTCGCTCCTTCCGGCGCGGATAAGGCGAGCGAAAAGCCCGGGCGCAGCGCCGGGCGCAGAAGGAGGCGCCGGAGATCTGGCGGGCAGAGTGCCCCTTCTAGCTCCGACTAGGATTATGGTTTAGCGCCGACGTAGCTCAGCTGGTAGAGCAACGCACTCGTAATGCGTAGGTCAGGGGTTCGAGTCCCCTCGTCGGCTCCATGCATGCCGCAGCATGTGCGGCGTCAGGTCAGTAACTGACCATCACGCCCCGATCCCGTAACGTCGCGATGTCTTTCATGTCGGGCGAGGTCGCCGTCAAGGTGAGGGGGTTGTTGTCTTTGCGGTGCCCTCGTGAGACGGGACCTGTGCTTGACTTCTGAGCGAACGGGGGGTGATAATCGCCCTCGGTCCCGCGGATCCGTACGAAGATAGAAGGATGTCGCATGATCGAATATGTCGTCCTTGGCATCGTGGCACTCCTCCTATTTTGCTATCTGCTGTATGCGCTCGTGCACCCGGAACGCTTCTAGCCGGAGACGACGGTGCCAATCCTGCAGATACTCGTCTTCGTGGTGCTGGTGATCCTCCTGACCAAGCCCGTCGGCTGGTGGCTGTTCGCGGTATACGAACGTCGTCCACTGCCGCTGGAACGCATCCTCGGCGGCACGGAGCGGATGATCTACCGGCTCTCGGGGGTCGACCCGGACACCGACATGCGCTGGACTCAGTACGCGTGGTCTCTCCTTATTTTCAACGCGGTCGGGCTGTTCACATTGTTCATGCAGCTGCAGGTGCAGCATGCCTTGCCCACAGGGGCAGGATTCGCGCCGATGAGCGTGGATCTGGCTCTCAACACGGCAGTGTCGTTCGTGAGCAACACGAACTGGCAGGCATATGCGGGAGAGACCTCGGCCAGCCCGCTCACCCAGATGCTCGGACTCGCGCTGCAGCAGTTCCTCTCGGCTTCGACCGGCATGTGTGTGGCGGCAGCGCTCATACGCGGCCTGGTCAGGGACGGCGCGTGCCGGATCGGCAACTTCTGGGTCGACGTCACTCGGTCGTGGCTGTACGTGCTCCTTCCGTTCTCAGTGGTCATAGCCGTCTTCTACGCTGCCTCAGGATCCGTGCAGACACTCGGCGGTACAGTGGAGGCCGTGACGCTCGAGGGAACGTTGCAGTCCATCGTGACCGGGCCGGTTGCATCGATGGAAGCCATCAAGGCGCTCGGCACCAACGGCGGCGGGTTCTTCAACGCCAACTCGGCGCACCCGTTCGAAGGGCCGACACCACTGGCTGCCTTCGTGCAGATGCTCACCGTGTTCGCCATACCGGCTGGATTCACATGGATGTTCGGCAGATCGACGGGCGACACACGCCAAGGGTGGGCCGTTTTCGGTGCGATGCTGCTGTTGTTCGTGGCGAGCGTCGGTGTCGTCTTCGTGTCCGAGCAGACGGGCAACCCGGCATTCACGCGCGCGGGGGTGGAGCAGTCGGTCGGACCGGACCAGCCCGGGGGCAACATGGAGGGCAAGGAGACGCGCTTCGGCATCGGGCAGTCAGCGCTCTACGGGGCGGTGACGACGGCCGCCTCAAGCGGCGCGGTAATCGCGATGCATAGCAGTTTTACACCACTCGGCGGTGGTGCTTTGCTTACGAACATATTGCTCGGAGAGGTCGTGTTCGGCGGGGTGGGGGTCGGCCTGGCGGGCATGCTCGTGTATGCGCTGCTGGCCGTGTTCATCGCCGGACTCATGGTCGGACGCACACCGGAATACGTCGGCAAGAAGATCGAATCGCGGGAGGTACGCATGGCAATGCTCGCCGTATTGGCCGCCGCGGCGTCGATCCTTGTGCTCACAGCTATCGCGACTCTGACGTCCGCGGGGCGTGCGGCAGTGCTCAACGGAGGCCCGCACGGGTTCACGGAGATCCTTTACGCGTTTGCGTCGGCCGCAGGGAACAACGGCAGCGCGTTCGCGGGCCTCTCTGCGGACAGCCCTTTCTACAACCTCACACTGGCGCTCGGCATGCTCGTGGGCCGCTACCTGTTCATCGTACCAGTGCTCGCCATCGCCGGCTCGCTCTCGGCAAAGAAGCGGCTCCCTGTCTCCGCCGGCACCTTGCCAACCACAGGCGGATTGTTCGTGGGCCTGCTCGTAGGGGTCGTCCTTGTCGTTGGCGCCCTCACGTACTTCCCGGCTCTCGCGCTTGGGCCGGTGGTGGAGCACCTGCTCATGCTAGACGGAACGACGTTTTAGGAGTCTGCGGTGACCGAACGCGAAAGCATAGTGGACAAAGTCAGACCTGGAGGTCCCGGAACGGGACCTGAGCGCGGGACCTCCGCCTACACCGGCGTTCGTCCGCCGGCCAAGCTGGCTTCGACGGCTCTCGTGAGTGCGGCAGCCTTCGATGCCGTGCGCAAACTTGATCCACGGATGATGATCCGCAACCCTGTCATGTTCGTCGTCCAGGTGGGCTCAGTCGTCGCCACATGGTACTGGCTCATTGAGCTCATCGGAGGGACGGGCGGGGCGTTGTTCACCGGGACTGTGGCTGTGTGGTTGTGGTTCACGGTGCTGTTCGCGAATTTCGCCGAGGCAATGGCCGAGGGCAGGGGCAAGGCCCAGGCAGCGACGCTTCGCAACATGAAGGCGGACGCGACCGCCAGCCTCTTGACCGACGACGGCTCAGTGCGCGAGGTCGCAGCTTCGCAGCTTAGGAGGGGCGACGTCGTCGTGGTCGAGGCGGGGGAGGTGATACCTGGCGATGGCGAGGTCATCGAGGGCATCGCATCGGTCGACGAGTCGGCCATCACTGGCGAATCCGCGCCGGTGATCCGTGAGAGCGGAGGTGACCGCTCATCGGTGACCGGGGGCACGCGCGTACTCTCCGACCGGATCGTTGTGCGCATCACGTCCGACCCGGGTGAGTCGTTCCTCGACCGCATGATCGCGTTGGTGGAAGGCGCGAGGCGCAAGAAGACACCGAACGAGATCGCACTCACAGTGCTACTTGCCGGTCTCACGATCATCTTCCTGCTCGTGGTCGTGACTCTGGCTGCCTTCGCAGACTACGCCGGACAACACGTGAGCGTCGTCGTGCTCATCGCCTTGCTTGTCTGCCTCATCCCCACCACGATCGGCGGCCTGCTGTCGGCCATCGGCATCGCGGGGATGGACCGTCTTGTGCGCCACAACGTCCTAGCGATGTCGGGGCGCGCCGTCGAGGCCGCAGGAGACGTCGACACCCTGCTGCTCGATAAGACCGGCACCATCACCTTCGGCAACCGACAGGCGACCGAGTTCCTCCCGGTCGCGGACGTCTCGGAGAAATCGCTCGCCGACGACGCGCAGCTCGCGTCTCTACCCGACGAGACGCCCGAGGGACGCTCGATAGTCGTGCTCGCGAAACGCTACGGGTTCAGGGCGCGCGACCTCGCAGCCGAGGGCGCGACGTTCGTCCCGTTCTCGGCCTCTACGCGCATGAGCGGAGTGGACGTCGGAGGACACAGTATTCGCAAGGGTGCTTCCGATGCGGTAGTCGCATGGGTCAAAGCGGCGGGGGGAGCCGTCCCGGATGACCTCACGGGCCTGGTCGATGGCGTGTCGCGGCAGGGAGGAACCCCGCTGGTCGTCGCGCGCAATGCGGCTATCCTCGGCGTGGTCCACCTGAAGGACGTGGTGAAGGGAGGTATCCGGGAGCGCTTCGAGCAGTTGCGCGCGATGGGCATCCGAACCGTGATGATCACCGGTGATAACCCGGTGACTGCGGCGGTCATCGCGCACGAGGCCGGCGTCGATGACTTCCTCGCGCAGGCCACACCCGAGGCAAAGCTTGACCTCATCCGCAGAGAGCAGCATTCGGGCCGCTTGGTCGCGATGATTGGCGATGGCACCAATGATGCCCCAGCTCTCGCGCAAGCCGATGTCGGCGTCGCGATGAACAGCGGGACATCGGCCGCCAAGGAAGCCGGCAACATGGTCGACCTTGACAGCAATCCCACGAAACTCATCGAGATCATTGAGATCGGCAAGCAGATGCTCATGACGCGTGGTGCGCTTACCACGTTCTCGATTTCTAACGACGTCGCGAAGTACTTCGCCATCGTCCCGGCACTCTTCGTCGACGCGTACCCGCAGCTGCAAGCGCTCAATATCATGCGGCTCCACTCGGCCGAGAGTGCGATATTAAGCGCCGTCGTCTACAACGCGCTCATCATCATCGCGCTCGTGCCCCTCGCGCTGCGCGGCGTGGCGTACCGCGCAGTCGGCGCCGAGCGGCTCTTGCGGCGAAACCTGCTCGTCTATGGGGCGGGGGGCATTGTTGTCCCGTTCGTCGCGATTAAGATCATCGACGTACTGCTGGTGGCCATGGGCTTCGTAAGGTAGGTGGAGAATGTGAGGCACACGATATTCGTCGCGGTACGCATGTATGCGCTCGCGGCGCTCGTGCTCGGACTCGCCTACCCCTTGCTCGTGACCGGTGCGGCCCGAGTCGCGTTCCCAGAGCAGGCACGGGGCAGCCTCCTCGTCGACGCCGAAGGCGTCGTCAGGGGATCGCGCCTCATCGGCCAGTTGTTCACGTCCGAGCGCTACTTCCATGGCCGTCCCTCTGCGGCCGGGGCCGGTTACGACGCGGCGGCATCGGGCGGCTCGAACCTCGGGCCTACCTCTCAAGCGCTCGTCAAGGCCGTCGAGGAACGTGTCGCGGCCGCCATCGCACGCGAGGTGGGACTCGAACCTGGCACCGTGCCTGCGGATATGGTGACCGCCTCGGCGAGCGGCCTTGATCCGCATATCTCGCCCGCGACGGCCCTCGCTCAGGTCGCACGGGTTGCGCGAGCGCGTGGGTTGCGAGAAGATGACGTGAGGGCGCTTGTGACCTCGCGGATTGAGCCGCGAGACCTTGGGTTCATCGGTGAGCCGCGCGTCAACGTCCTCGAACTCAATCTGGCGCTCGACGGGATGCGATCCGGGGAGTAGCACGAGCGAGGAGGTGGAACTTGGACGAGGAGCGGCCCGAGGTCGTGCGAGGCGCCGAGCCAGGCTCTGTTGCACTCGAGTCCCTCGCGCCCGTTGCCGCCGAGGATTTGCGGCGCCACGTCGCGCATCCGCGCGGGCGCCTCAAAATCTTCCTCGGCATGGCGGCCGGCGTCGGCAAGACATACACGATGCTCGCCGAGGCACACCGCCGGGTCGCGCGCGGAGAGGACGTCGTCGTCGGCTACGTGGAACCGCACGCGCGCCCCGAGACAGCCGCGTTGCTTGAAGGACTCGAGGTCGTAGCGCCTAAAGGAATCGAGTATCAGGGCGCGCGGTTCAAAGAGATGGACACTCGCACGGTGATTCGGCGCCGTCCCGAGTGGGTCCTCGTTGACGAACTGGCGCACACCAACGTCCCGGGAACCGAGCACGCGAAGCGCTGGCAGAGCGTCGAGGAGATCCTCGCGGCAGGGATAAACGTCATCACGACCGTCAACATTCAACACCTTGAGAGCCTCAATGACGTCGTCTACGAAATCACAGGCGTGAGGGTACGCGAGACCTTCCCCGACCAGGTTCTCGACAATGCCGACGAGGTCGTCGTCGTAGACCTCACGCCCGAGGCGCTGATCAACCGCCTGAAGCGCGGTGTCGTATACGATCTCGCAAAGGTGGACCAAGCTCTGGTGAGCTTCTTCACCTCCGATAAGCTCGCCGCTTTGCGCGAACTGTCGCTGCGCCAGACCGCCGACGAGGTGGACGAGCACCTGCAGGCAGCGGTCGCCGAAAACACGGTCTTGGCGGGCCGCGAGGTCGTGATGGTATGCGTGACGCTGCGCGCCGACTCGGTCAGGCTCGTGCGCCGCGGGTTCAGGCTCGCCAGGCGTTTCCACGGCGACTTGCACGTCGTCCACGTGAGCATGGAAGGGCGCTTACGCCCGGATGCCGAGCGCCCACCGCTTGAGTGCGTGTGGGAGACCGCCCGCAGCCTCGGCGCGCACACGCACGAGTTGTCGGGCAACAACGTAGCCACGGAACTCGTCGAGTTCGCTGCGATGCACCGCGTCACGTTCATCGTGCTCGGCCAGTCAGTGCGATCGCGGCTGGAGGAGATCATGCGCGGATCGATCGTCACGCGCATTATGCGCGAGACCCGCGGTATTGATGTCGTGATCGTGTCGGACCGCGAGGATCCGGAGGAGCGAGCCAGGCGCGAGGGGCTTGAGTAGATGCAGCGCTTCGATGCCTACTCGATCGCTCGCAGCACCTCGGCGCGCACAGCGGGGCTTACCACGCCGGTGCCTCCGAAGAAGGTCACCGTGTCGATCGCGGCTCTGTTGGCCGCAAGCGCCGCTTTCGTGTCGGGGTTTAGTGAGGCAAAAGGCGTGAGCAGCATGACGCTACCGGCCTTGCCCTGCAGTACGCCTCCGGCAAGCGCGTCAGGGAAGTCGTGGCTATTGGTGATGCCAACGCGATTCCACTTTTGGCCCGCGTTTGCGACAGCCCAGCTCGAGATGGCGACAGCCGTCTTGTAGCGATCCCTCCCGTGGAGCCGGTCCACTCGGTTAGCACCGAAGCGGCCATCCAGGTAGCTTTCTGTTGCAGGAGACACCACACCGGTGCCGCCTAAGATCAAAACGTCGGTCACGTCGGTCACGTCGGTCATCGCGGCTTTAGTGCCCTCTGAAAGTCCCGTGCGTGGATGCGCAAGGTAGATCGGCCACCCTTTGGCTGCGGCGAGCGGGGCTGCGGCGAGCGCGTCGGGGAAGTTGCCGCCGGTCGCCACGAATACGCGACCGGCGTAGTTCGCCCCAAGCAGCTTTCTTACTTCAGCTGCAACAGCATTTGCAGTCACATAGCGGTCTTTGCCCCCGATACGGGAGACGTTGCCTGCCCCAAGCTCAGTCCTTAGCGTGCTTTCCACGCCTTCGCTAACCACGCCAGTGCCACCGAGGATGATAGCTCTCGCGGCACCAAGGCGCCTGATCTCGGCCATCACAGCGGCAGGGATGCTTGTCGGCTCGACAAGGAGCACCGGCCCGTCGAGTGCGCCAGCGAGCGCTGTGCCGCCGAGAGCGTCGGGAAAGTCACGCCCGGTGGCGATAACGACGGTGCGGGCGCCCGCAGGGTCAAGGCCGTCGGGGAAGGCTTCAACAGATGCGTCCACCGCCGTGTCAAAGCGCGTGTCGCCTTCCACGGGGATGGAGGGCGGTATCTGCTCGAACTCCGCTCTCACGCTCGCGTTTGCGGTGACGCCCGCATCGGTGCGAGTAGCGGTCGCGATGCCGTCTGACCACCGGACAAACCTAAAGCCTGCGTTAGGGACGGCCGTTACAGTAGTGCCGCTCGAGCCGTGTGCGACTGTTTGTGTGGTAGCTCCTGAGATCGTGCCTCCGGGACTAGCTGTGTAGGTAAGGGTGTAGGTGATGCGCGCAAACTGAGCGGTCACGCTCACGTTCGCGATGACGCTAGTGTCGGTACGGCTCGGCGTGGTACGACCGTCCGACCACCGGACAAACCTAAAGCCTGCGTTAGGGACGGCCGTTACAGCGGTGCCGTCTGCACCGGGCGTGACTGTTTGCGTGGTGGCTCCCGATATCGTGCCCCCGGGGCCCGCCGTGTAGGTAAGGGTGTAGGTGAGGTGCTTGAGCGCGAAGTTGCGTACCACCTTAGTTGTGCCGTCGAACTCGAACACCTCCGTGGCGCCGAAATAACCGGCAAACTCGGCGGTGACCCGGTAGGTGCCGGGGCCGCGGAGATAGAGCGCGTAGGTACCGTCAGCACCGGTAACCATCCAGTCCATCAAGCGCCAGGCCCCATTTTCGAGACGTTTGACATCGACCGGTGCCGGCTTGAGGGGCTCGCCGGTCAGAGCGTCGGTGACCGTGCCTGTAACTCCGAGCGGCCAGGGCTCGAGCGCGAAGTTGTACATCGCAGGGGTCACGCCGTCGAATTCGAACGTCACTGGAGTGGAGGCGAAATAGCCATAATCACCTGCGGTGACCCGGTAGGTGCCGGGGCCGGGGACAAGGAGCGCATAGGCGCCGTCAGCACCGGTAAGCATCCAGTCCTCCAAATCCCACCAGCCGAGCCCCTCATCATAACGTTCGACCTTGACCGATGACCCTTCGAGGGGCTCGCCGGTCACAGCGTCGGTGACCGTACCTGTTACCCCGAGCGGTATCGGCTCAAGCGCGATGTTGTGAATCGCAGGGGTCACGCCGTCGAAGTCGAACTCCAACGGGGTGGAGTCGAAATAGTCTTCAAACCAGGCAGAGACCTGGTAGGTGCCAGCTCCGGGGAGATGCAGTGTGTAGGTGCCGTCAGCGCCGGTCCACGTCGCCCCCGCAAAGTACCAGGACCCTTCTATGAGGTATTCGGCCCTGACCCGTGAGCCCTCGATGGGTTCGCCGGTCACAGCGTCGACGACCGCACCTGTGATTCCGAGCGGCCAATGCTCGGCCTGCGCGACCGTGCCGGTCGGAGCGGCGAACGAAGCCAGCAGCGCCACGATGAGCACGCTGCTCCAACCGATCCGCCAGCGTCGCACGATCCGCTTCTTCATGTTCACGCCGCTACTCCATCTAATCAGGCTCCGGCCGACTGCTGGGCGACGCATATGGATAGCAGCTTCCTGTTCCCGTAAACCATCTTACTCGCTTTTTGTGTCTTGCGTGAGTTTCTAACCCGTGTTACTTTACCCCGAACGCTATATTGACCGTCGAGTCGGGAACATTTTTTTTGATGTAATATTCGGCGGGGTGTATATATCCTGAGTATTGTGCTGTTTACATGGGATAGGGAGCGATGGGGCAGGATTATTTAACGCTTGCGATGTTTGTGCTTGTTGGGCTGCTGTTCTCGGCTGCCGCTGTAGCGGCGTCAAATCTGCTTAGCCCGAGTGCGCCAAGTGCGGCGAAGAGTTCGACCTATGAGTGTGGCAGCTTACCCATAGGGTCACCATGGGTGCAGTTTCGTGTCGGATACTACGTGTATGCGCTGCTATTCCTGGTGTTCGATATCGAGACAGTGTTTTTGTATCCGTGGGCGCTTGCTTTCAACAGGATGGGGGTCTCAATCCTGTTCGCGATGGCGATATTCGTGTTCATACTGTTGGTCGGCCTCGTGTACGCGTGGAAAGAGGGGGCCTTGGAGTGGCGTTAGATCGCTTCACTGGAGAGAATTCCATAGCTTTTATAAGAAGCGAGCAGCTCTTTGATTATGCCCGGAGCAACTCGCTTTGGTATCTGGCGTTTGGCAGCGCGTGTTGCGCGATCGAGGGATTGATGCACGCCAGCGGCCCGCGTTTCGACTTCGATCGCATGGGAGTGTTCTTTCGCGCCTCGCCTCGGCAGGCGGATGTGATGATAGTGGCTGGAACGGTCAATCTCAAACTCGCCGAGACCGTGCGTACCCTATATGACCAGATGCCTGAACCGAAGTGGGTCATCGCGATGGGGGCGTGCGCGAATACGGGCGGCCCGTTCCGCGAGTATCCAAACGTGGTTCTCGGCGCCGACAAGATAGTTCCGGTCGATGTGTACGTTCCGGGATGCCCACCGCGTCCTGAATCGATACAGTATGCGTTTCTCGAGCTTCAGAAGAAGATACGAAAGCGGACGGAGGAGCGCCTTGCAGCCAGACGTGGCAGCGGTAAATAGAGCTCTCGCCGGTCTTCAGGCGGCGATAGATGTTGTAGAGGCGCCTATCGGCGTCGTTCTTCGCTGCGCACAAAAAGACGCCTCGGCTGTTCTCAAGCATCTTCGAGACGGCGAGCTTGACTGCTGCATGCTCATCGATCTTTTTGGTCTCGACACCGGGGAGAAAGTTGAAATCACCTACCACCTAAGATCGCTTTCCCGTGATGAGGATATGTACGTGCGTTGCGGTGTCGACTACGACGGCAACATGCACTCCGTGTGGAACATTTACCCCTCGGCACTGCTTCCCGAGCGTGAGGCCGCCGAGATGTTCGGGCTGACACTGAGCGGGCACCCGAATCCGAAGCGGCTGCTGACGACCGATGGAGTGCCGCCGCTTTTGCGCAAGGCCGTGCCGGTTCGAAGTGCGGAGGAGGTGCGATCCGGTTGATCGATCCGCACTTCACCGTCAGCGAAGACGGCCTGATGACTCCAGAGGGCACCTTCTCGCCTGGCTCGCCGCCGGCGGGCATCCGTCGAGTTCCCAAAGGGGTCGATAGCCTCGGCACCGAGCATCTTATCGTCAACATGGGCCCACAGCATCCGTCAACACACGGGGTGCTGCGCCTGATTGTCGAGCTTGATGGCGAAGAGGTCGTGGCAGTGGAGGTTTCGATCGGCTTTTTGCACAGGGGGATCGAAAAGCTCGCCGAGTCCCGCCGCTTCGATCAACTAGCGACGCTAATGGACCGTGGAGATTACGTCTCGGCGATCCATGGTGAGCAGGCAGCGGCTCTCGCGGTCGAAAAACTCATGGGAATCGAGATTCCGACCAAGGCGGCCTGGATTCGCACCCTTACCGCTGAGCTTAATCGGCTGGCAAGTCACATCGTCTGGTTCGGGACTTTCGGTCTTGATACCGGCGCTATGGGGCAGTTCCTGTATGCGATGCGTGACCGCGAGGCGCTTCTCGACATTCTCGAGGAGATCTCGGGGCAGCGGATGATGTTCAACTACGTGCGGCCCGGCGGCGTTTTAGCCGATCTACCGGCCGGAATCGATCGAAAGATATTGGCGTTTTGCGACACTTTCGAGGTGTATCTGGAAGAACATCACGCGCTTCTCGGCTGTAACGAAATATTCCAGTCCCGCGTCAAGAACATCGGGATAGTCACAAAGGAGACCGCTCTGGCATTCGGCCTTACGGGGGCCAACCTGCGCGCGACGGGGATCGCTTTCGATGTAAGGCGCGACCGCCCTTACGATGCGTACCCAGCGCTTGAGTTCGATATCCCGGTCGGCACGGTCGGTGACGCCTGGGACCGCTATATGGTGCGTATGGAGGAGATGCGGCAGTCGGTCAGAATGGTTCGGCAGCTGGTGGCCGGAATGCCCGAAGGCGAGCATATGGCCAAGGTACCCAAGGTGCTTCGTCCGCCGGCCGGCGAGGTATATGCGTCGGTGGAGTCAAGTCGCGGAGAGACAGGCATCCACCTTTTCACCGACGGTGGAGCGACCCCGTATCGCTACCGTTACCGCGGCGCCTCCTTCTTCACTTGCCAGTTATTTGAGGAAGTGTTACCTGGGCACCTGTTCGCCGATGCATGTATGCTGCTCGGCTCATTCGACATAATGCTTGGCGAGGTGGACAGATGAGTCCTGAGGTCGTTTCGCTACTCAGGGTGCTTGCCGCCGTCGGACTCATGTTGATGAATGGGGTCGTCCTCATCTACATGCTCCGCAAGGTTCTTGGGCGCTTGCACCAGCGACTTGGGCCGATGCACGTCGGGCCGCACGGCCTTTTTCAGACCCCGATGGATGTCGTCAAGTTGCTTACCAAAGAAGACATCACGCCTGCCAACGTGGACAAAGCGCTGTATTTCATCGCGCCTGCCGTGGTGTTCACACCCTCGTTGATGGCTTACGCCGCCATACCTTTTTCGGAGACCTGGAAGATAACCGACCTGGATACTGGCCTGCTGTACACCTTCACGGTGCTGTCGCTTGTGTCTATCAGCTTGCTGATGGCAGGGTGGGCCAGCGCGAACAAATGGTCTTTGTTGGGGGGCATGCGCGCGGTCGGACAGCAGATCGCCTACGAGGTGCCATTGCTGCTCTCGGTCTTACCGATCGTCATGTACACCGGCACTCTCAACATGGGTGAGATTGTCAGCGCCCAATCAGGGACGTGGCTCGAGGTGATTCCGCGCTGGTTCATAACCAACCCGCTGTTTTGGCCGACGTTCGTATTGTTCTTCATCGCGATGCTCATAAAGGTAAACCAGACGCCCTTCGACCTGTCAGAGGCGGAATCCGAGCTAGTGACAGGTTTCGCTACCGAGTACTCCTCGATGAAGTTTGGCTTGATTTTCCTATCCGAGTTCAGTAACTCGTTCGTAGCCTCAGCGATCGCTGTCACGCTTTTCTTCGGCGGATGGTCGCTGCCGTGGGTGCCGGACGAATACCTGGCCCCTATCGCGCCGCTTGTGTTTATGATCAAGGTATACATCGGAGTATTCATCATGATGTGGATCAGAGGCACCCTCCCAAGGGTGAGAATCGACGTCCTGATGCAGCTCGGCTGGAAGGTGCTGATTCCGGCGACACTCGGCTGGATAATGATCTGTGGCGTACTCATGAAGCTCTTTGATCTTGGTCGGCCGGTGAGCTGATATGTGGGGATCTGGCATACTCAACGGAATGAGGATAACCATGCGAAACATGCTGCGTGGTCCCATAACCGTTTGCTACCCTTATGAGAAAATCGAGATGCCGTCGCGGTTCCGATTTGCTCTCGAGGTCGCGTTCAATGAAGATGGATCGCACCGGTGTACCGCATGCATGACTTGTGCGCGCATCTGCCCGGATCATATCATCGATCTGCAATTCACGACCGCCGAGGACAAGTCGAAGCACATTCAGTTCTTGAGGTATGAGCTTGGCGCATGCATGATGTGCGGACTTTGTGTGGAGGCTTGTCCTTTCGACGCGATAAAGATGGGCAAGGACTATGAGCTTGCCAAGCTGACACGGGAGGAACTCACCATCGACCTGCTTGCTGATGTGCCCGCAGCTAGCTCGCGGGCAAAGGGCGGGAATCCATCCGCCGAGACGACCGGGAAGGAGGGCGAGAGTGGCTGAGAGTGTTGACGCGCTTCCTTTTGTGGTGTTCGCTTCGGCGGCCATAGGCGGAGCCATTGGCATGCTGATCTCCAGGAACGTCGTTTACGCCGCTTTTTGGCTCCTTTGGGTGATGCTGTCGGTGGGTGGTCTTTATCTACTGCTCGCCGCCGAGTTTCTTGCCCTGATGCAGGTCATGGTCTACGCGGGAGCCGTATCGGTGCTGATGCTCTTTGTCATCATGCTTACATTGAGGCGCCGAGAAGACGCGGTGCGGCCGCTCGATTTTTCCCCACTGGCCGCCATGTTGGCCGCTGCGTTTTTGGGCATCATGTACTTTGGCATTACCCGATCCGATATCCCGACAGCCCAGATGCCTGCTCAGGCGCCTGACACCGCTGATCTCGGGGTTATTCTCTTTACCATCGAGGGCGGCTGGGCTCTTCCGTTCGAGATCGCCTCGGTATTACTGCTCGTGGCCATGGTGGCTGCGGTTTGGTGGTCGAAGGAGCACAAAAAGCGATGACTATCGGACTCGAAGCGTTTTTGGGGCTCTCGGCGGTGTTGTTCGCCTTGGGACTTTATGGGGCGGTTTCCAAGCGCAGCGCGGTGATGGTTCTGATGTCGCTTGAGCTTATGGCGGTCGCAATCAGCCTCAATATGGTCGCGTTTTCAAGATTCGTTACCCCCGAGAAGATGACGGGTCAGTTCTTCGCGATCTTTTCCATGGTCGTCTCGGCCGCCGAAATCGGTCTCGGGCTTGCTTTGGTGGTCGCGATCTATAGGCGCGCGAGATCCATAGAGCTACCCTCGCTTGAAAGACTGAAGGGGTAGCGCATGTCCTATGTCACTGCCATACCCTTGCTTCCGGCGGCGGCCTTTCTGCTGTTACTGCCGCTTTCACGAAAAGCGCGAAATAGCGCGATTTGGGTTGCTGTCGTAGCCATAGCGATGGCGTTCGTACTCTCGGTGATGGCTTTTGCCGCGGTGTGGCCGGGAGGAGCCGATCTTGCGAAGGAACCGGCGTATCATGCGTCGTTTCCGATTGCGGTCGTGGGCGATTCAACGATAGACATCGGGGTTATGCTGGATCCGTTCTCGGCGGCGATGCTCGTGGTCGTCACTTTAGTCGCGCTCTGCGTTCAACTGTATTCGATAGGCTACATGCACAGGGATGGCAGAATCGGCTGGTACTATGCGGTGCTCTCCCTGTTTACGGCGGCGATGCTGGCGTTGGTGCTTGCGGATAACTTCCTCATGCTCTATCTGGCGTGGGAGATCATGGGCTTGTGTTCATATTTGCTGATCGGGTACTGGCACGAACAGGAGGCGCCTCGCCGAGCGTCTATAAAAGCCTTCCTCACTACCCGCGTGGGGGATGTCGGCTTTGCCATCGGACTATTTCTGATGTATGTGACAGTCGGAAGCTTCGAGTTCGATGCGGTTTTGGGATCGGCGGCGGATTGGGCCCCGGGCGTGGCTACAGCCGTGGCGCTGCTGCTGCTCTTCGGCGCGATGGGCAAGTCGGCGCAGGTGCCGCTGCACGTATGGCTACCTGACGCGATGGCCGGGCCGACTCCCGCCTCGGCGCTTATTCACGCCGCAACGATGGTCGCCGCGGGAGTGTACCTGATAGTCAGGGCGATGCCGATATTCGAGGCTAGCGGAATCGCGCTTCATGTGGTGCTTGGAGTGGGGCTGGTTACCGCCCTTGTCGGCGCCCTCCTCGCGGCGGTGCAGCACGATATCAAGAAGGTGCTAGCGTATTCAACTATCAGCCAGCTCGGCTATATGTTCATCGCTTTGGGCGCCGGCAGCGCTGTGGCTGGAATGTATCACTTGATCACACACGCATTTTTCAAGTCGCTTTTGTTTCTTGGAGCAGGCGTGATCATTCATGCTTACCACACTCAGGATATGCGGCAGATGGGGGGTCTGGCCCGATTCCTTCCGGTTACAACAGCGACTTTTGCCGTCGGCTCTTTGGCGTTGGCCGGGATATTTCCGTTCTCCGGCTTCTGGTCAAAAGACGAGATCGTTCTCGTTCTGGTCAAGGATGGATACTATATCGCGGCTGCAATCGCGCTTCTTGCCGCTTTCATGACGGCGTTCTATGTCGCTCGGCTGTGGTTCAGGGTCTTTACTGGACCTCGCCAGACCGAAGGATTGCATGAGGCGCACCGCTCCATGCTCGCGCCCATGGTGCTGCTCGCGTTGATCACGGCCGGGATAGGCTTTGGGGGTCCAGCGCTGGGTGACTTCTTCGGGTACAAAATCCCGTGGCCCGATCCAGCCATCGCCGGGGTTTCATCGGGCGTCGCGGTCGCCGGTCTTCTTCTCGGATGGTGGGCGTATGGGCGCAGAAGCGTTGTGCTCAACACACGCACACTCAAGATGCGAGCTGGTTTCATCTACGGCATGCTATCCCAGAAGCTCTACTTCGATCTGGCGTACGAGTATCTGGCGATAAGGCCGTTTGTGAAGGCGGCATCGGGGCTGGCGGCGTTTGATCTGGCTCGGGTGGACAAAATCGTGACGGGCGCTGGATCCGCTTGGAGCAGGATCGCTGGCATCTCGGAGCTGTTCGATCGCCATGTAGTCGACGGCGGCGTGAACGGCATGGCCCGTGGCGCCTGGGTACTCGGCAGGAAGGCCCGCTCGATTCAGAGTGGTCGGATACAGTCTTATCAGCGCTTCGCGCTAGCATCACTTATTTTGTTGCTCATGTTGGTCGTAATGAAGGGGTAAGCCAAGATGCTTCCATTGCTGTCGATGATTGTGTTTCTGCCGCTAGTAGGTGCTGTGATTACGGCGTTGATGCCGAAAAACATGCCGACGGCCCCTCGACTGGTTGCGTTGGTGACAGCCCTTATCACCTTCGGCCTGGCGACTTACGCGCTTGTAATTTTTGACGTCAACGGTGGCTATCAGTTTGTGGAGAGGTTTCCCTGGGTTCCGCAGGTAGGCATCGATTATCACCTGGCGGTCGACGGCATTTCGATGCCGATAATCGCGCTTTCCACTCTCCTGACTGTGCTTGCGGTGCTTGTGAGCTGGAAGATCGACCACAGGCCGTCATTTTATTTCTCGATGATTTTGCTTCTTGCGGTCGGCATGAATGGTGTGTTCGCAGCTCTCGACTTCGTGCTTTTCTACCTGTTCTGGGAGCTCGTGCTAGTTCCGATGTACTTTCTTATCGCCATCTGGGGCGGCGCTCGGCGTGAGTACGCCGCAATCAAGTTCTTCCTCTACACATTGGCTGGCTCCGTTTTTATGCTCATCGGAATAGTGGCGCTTTACATATTGCAGGGCACCTTCAATATCTATGAGTTGACGATGCTTGCGTCCAACCCGGACACGATGCTCGCAAGTAATATGCAGTTCTGGATATTCGCGGCGTTCTTCCTTGCATTCGCGGTGAAGGTGCCTATTTTCCCGTTGCACACATGGTTGCCCGACGCCCACGTGGAGGCTCCGACTGCAGGCTCTGTGTTGCTCGCCGGCATTCTTCTCAAAATGGGCACCTACGGGTTCATCAGGATATCCCTGCCGATCATGCCGGAAGCCGCCTCGTCACAATTTTGGACGTGGACGCTGGGTGCTTTGGCCACCATATCGATTGTTTACGGCGCGGCGGTCGCCTTCGCCCAGACGGATATGAAGAAGCTCGTAGCCTATTCGAGCGTTTCGCACATGGGCTTTGTCATGCTCGGCATCGCATCCGGAACGCAGGAGGGGATCGACGGAGCGGTTTATGTCATGGTCGCACATGGACTCATCACCGGCATGATGTTCATGCTCGTCGGCATGGTTTACGAGCGTACTCATACCAGGACAATCGCCGAGATCAACGGATTGTCTCGGCAGACTCCGGTCGCTGGCGGATTGCTGGCATTTGCCTCCTTCGCATCCCTGGGGCTTCCGGGGCTCGCAGGCTTTCCCGGGGAGTTCCTGACCCTTCTTGGCGCCTGGCGTTCTGTCATGTGGCCCGGGTTTGTCATCATCTCGGCTGTCGGAGTGCTTCTTGCCGCAGCTTACATGCTCTGGATGGTGCAACGCACCGTTCTCGGCGAAGCGAAAGGGGTTGTCGAGAAGATCAGCGATCTTACGCGTTTCGAGGTGATCGCCCTGTCGCCGCTCGTGCTTCTGATAGTTGCCCTCGGCGTTTACTGGTCGTTGTTGCTGCGCTATGTGACTCCGGCAGTCCAAAGCATGCTCGCTGGAATTGGGGCGTAGTCGATGAGCGGTTATCTGCTGCTAGTACCCGAAATACTCCTGCTTCTCGGTGCGCTTGTTGCGCTTTTTGGCGAGTTTCTTCCGGGAAAGGATCGGACGGCGGTTCTGGTTGGAGCGGGACTGTGCTTCGTTGCAGCTATCGCAGCATGGTTCGGTGCTGTTGATGAATCTCTCTTCGGGGGTCTGCTCGTCTCAGGCCCCGCGTCCAATGTCATCCGAGTAGCGATTATCGCACTCACAGGTATCTGGCTGCTCTGGCTCTCGGCACGTGGTTATGAGGACGAGAGGAGCAGGGAAGCCGCGGCGCTGGCACTGTTCAGCTCGATCGGAGGCCTTCTTTTGACTCGCTCCGACGAGTTGATAACGATGTTTCTGGCGCTCGAGCTTTCCACCATACCCGCATACGTACTGATGGGGTATCGGCGCCGCGATATCCATGGCCTCGAGGGCGCGCTGAAGTACTTTTTGCTGTCGATGCTGACGAGCTTGCTCATGCTCTATGGCCTATCACTGCTCTATGGCATTTCAGGGACGACCCACTTTGACGGTATCGCCGAGGCGGTGCCTGAAGCCGGAGTTCTGGGCCTCATCGCAGGGGTACTCACGCTCGTAGGTCTTTTTGCAAAACTCTCCGCCGCGCCGTTTCACTTCTGGGCGCCGGACGCGTATGCGGGTGCGCCCGCGGCCTCCGTGGCCTTTGTCTCCACTGTGCCCAAGATCGCCGGCACCCTCGTGGTGGTGCACGTGGTCGAGATGCTCTCCGGTGTTACCGCGTTCGCGCTTGTTCTGGCGGTGGCCGCGGCAGCATCGATGCTCCTCGGCAACCTGGCCGCGCTAAGCCAGCTTGATACGCGACGCATGATGGCGTACTCCGGGGTCGCGCACACCGGCTATCTTTTCATCGGACTTGCAGGTGCAATCGCCGTCGGCAACGAGCTTGGCTATCTCGCCACGCTGTTTTACGTGATCGCTTACACCGTGCCTTCTATGGCAATCATGCTTGTGGTCGCCGAGGAGGGCGATTCCGTCGCAGACCTGACGCAGCTTGCCACAAGGCGTCCCTGGCTTGCCTGGGCGACGATGGCCTGGCTGCTATCGCTGATAGGCATCCCGCCGCTGGCCGGCTTCTTCGGCAAGCTGTACCTGTTCGAGACGGGTCTTGAGGCGGGCCTAGTGTGGCTCGTCGTAATCGGCGCACTGACCAGCGTGGTATCTGCCGCATACTACTTCAGGATCGCTCGCTCGATGTTTCTCGCGCCTACTGCGGAAGCACCCGAGCGTCCTGCCGGACAGATCGCACCTTCACGGATCGCCGACGCTGCGTTTGTGGTGGCGCTCCTGGCGACAGTTGCAATCGGTATCGCAGCCGCACCGGTAATGACAGCTCTTGGCTGGGTGGTTACCTGACCTTTTGTCACAGCACAACTGTTCAGCTCGCTCAAAAGTGGATAGATTATTGCTGTACGTTGTGTATGGTAGTTGTCCCCGGAGGGCCGAATAGTGCGCGAGTCAGATAGCTACGACAAGCAATCAAATGCCGAGAACGCTGACGCCCAGAGCGACGGTGGATCGCCGGTTACATACACGGTCGTTACCGGCCCCTTGCCCATCTGTGATTATACGGTCGGTGGATCCGACGAGCCCTGTGAGGAGCCAGCCACCGTTAAGCGCTGGTCAGGCGTCACTATGGTGATTGCTGCAGCGATCGGCGCCACCGCAGGAGGCCTGTTCACCGCGGCTGCGTTGGTCTGGATTTTCGGCCTGTGGGATGGCGTGCAAAAATTTGTACCCCCGCAGCCTGGCGGGCAGCAGGCTGTTGCTCCTATCGAGATCAATCCCGGCGACAACATCGATATCGCAACCGCAGTAGCTGCAAAAGCGACCCCGAGCGTAGCCAATGTGCGCGTCGAAGAGCGCATCTTCGATCCTTTTACTGGGGCCACTGGCTTTAGGGAGAGAGGCAACGGAAGTGGCGTGATCATAAGGGATGACGGATACGTTCTCACGAACTATCACGTAATTGCCGGTGCCGACAGGGTTGTCGTTACCGTCGGAATCGATGATGTTGAGGCAGAAGTAAAGGGTGTCGACCCGTCAACCGATCTTGCTGTACTAAAGATTCCAGGGGGGCCGTTCCCGAAAGCCGAGATTGGCTCTTCGGCGGATCTGGAAGTAGGACAGTTTGTGGTTGCGGTAGGAAGCCCCTTCGGCCTTGAAAAGACGGTTACCACCGGGATAATCTCGGCGCTGCAGCGCTCAAACATCGTCCAGGGCTCACGCGACATTACCGCCTACACCAACCTCATCCAAACTGATGCCGCGATCAACCCCGGTAACTCCGGAGGCGCGCTTGTGGACGCCGAAGGACGTCTGATTGGAATCAACACACTGATCCAGTCGCCAGCGGGTGCGGTCGGCGCGCCTCAGTCCGCGGGAATCGGCTTTGCTATTCCGGTTGATGCGGCAATTAATGTGGCGAACCAGCTTATTGAGACCGGGCGTGCGGTCCATCCTTTCATGGGAGTCTCGTCGATGAGCATCGACCAGGCCACTTCCGCACAGTTCAGGTTGCCTGTGAGCCGTGGAGCTCTCGTGCGTTTCGTGGAGCCGCAGTCACCGGCTGACCGTGCTGGAATTGAGCGTGGCGATATCATCATCAGAATCGATGATCGCGAAATCAGAGGCACAGAAGACGTTTTCGGAGCGATTCGAGCCAGAAGGATCGGCGATACTGTGGACGTCGCGGTCGTGCGCGGTGACACCGAGATCGCTATCGATGTCACACTCGAATCCGACGAAGGCCGCAGGTAGCTCTAGTACAAAACCTGCTGAGAGATTTCAACCTCACCGTCGACGATATATACATAGACAGTGGCTGTCAGCTTGTCCTTTATAGCTACGAAGGTCGTAGATATTTCTTGACCGGACCCGGTTGTTATCTCCGAATTGATCGTCCATCCCTTTGCCTCAAGCTCGCTCTTGAACCAGCTTGCAACATCCTGGTGAGCATCTTTGGTGCGGAATGTGGCAAAGTGCTGAGTGACCCCTTCCATAGTGGTCGTTGCGGCTTCAGTTACTGTGGCTTCCGGATATACGGGTGCCTCGGCAGGCCACGCCTCGGGCAACTGAGCCCCGCCGCCTTCGCCGGGCGCTGGCGTGTCGACACGAATGCCAGTGGCATCCTCGACGGCGCGTTCGGCTTCGTCGGCAGCTCGCTGTGCTGCAACTTCGCAGCCGGAAAGGCCCACAATGAGTAGCAATCCGGCAAGCAGTGCCAGCGAAGTTCTCGCAATTTTATGGATTTTCATGACCCCTCCTCCTAAATTTATGCTAATAAATAAGATTATACCCAATCCGCGATTGCGTTGCCGCATTCCCACCTTGAAGGTATGCTTCAATGTCTGCACTGACACTCGAAGGTTTGGGAGACTTAACGCGTGATCGAAACTTTGGAGGAGCTTGTTCGCGCCGCACTGCGCGGGGCCGTCGATGATGGCGAACTTCGAATGGGGGAGATACCCACTCCGCGATTTGAGCGCCCGCGCGATCCGTCGCATGGTGATTGGGCGACCAACATTGCGATGCAGTCATCGAAGGCGGCCGGCGCATCTCCCCGGAGCATCGCCGACGCTATCGCTGCAAGAATGGCCGGCCATCCGGATATCGACTCGGTGGAGGTAGCCGGACCGGGGTTCATCAACATCCGCCTTTCGGCCTCAGCGCTCCAACGTGTACTGACCGAGGCGCGCACCCAGGGACGCAACTTCGGCTCCAGCAAGCTTGGCCAGGGAAAGCGGGTCCAAGTCGAGTTTGTCTCGGCTAACCCCGTCGGGCCGATGCACGTCGGCCACGGCAGGTGGGCTGCCCTTGGAGACAGCATGGCCCGCGTCTTGGAGCATGCCGGTTGGAGAGCGGAGAGAGAGTTCTACATCAACGACGTTGGTGTTCAGATGGATATTTTTGCCAGGTCGGTCGCCGCGCGTTACCTGGAGATTGGCGGGAAAGAGGTCGAATTCGACCCGGAGTGGTATCAGGGCGTCTACATCACCGACATCGCCCGGGAGATATTCGAAGAAGAGGGCGCCGCGTGGATCGAAAGCGATGCGGCCGAGCGGGAGGCCCACTTCAAGGAGGTAGCTTACAGCCAGGTGCTTTCGCACCTTCAGCGGGTATTACACGATTTTGGCGTTGACTTTGATGTCTGGTTCTCCGAGCGGACGCTGCATGCGGCCGATGCCGAGGGTCGCACCGCAATTGAGCGGGCGATCTCACGACTCAGAGATGCGGGCTACGTTTACGACCTTGATGGGGCTGTGTGGTTCCGGTCAACGGATTTCGGAGACGACAAGGATCGTGTCCTCAAGAAATCTGATGGAGCCTACACGTATTTTGCGGCGGACGTCGCCTATCACGCGGACAAACTCGATAGAGGCTTCGACCGCATCATAAACATCTGGGGCGCCGATCATCATGGCTACGTTAAACGGATGCAGGCCACATTCACGGCGATGGGGCACGATGACAAGCTCGATGTGGTCATCGGCCAGCTAGTGAACTTGTACCGTGGGGGTCAGGTAGTGCGGATGTCCAAGCGCACAGGCGAGATGGTGACCTTCGAGGACCTGCTCTCTGACGTCGGCGGTGACGCGGCCAGATACTTTTTCCTGAGGCGCTCGACAGATCAGCCTCTCGACTTTGACATAGAGCTCGCCCAGAGCCAGAGCAGTGAAAATCCCGTCTACTATGTCCAGTACGCGCACGCCAGAATCTGCTCCATCCTCCGCAAAGGCGCGGCAGAAGATGATGCCGCTGTGGCTGAAGCCGGTATCGATGACCTCGCCGCCAGGATCATTCCACACGAAGCGCCGTTGCATCTGCTGGATTCGCCGGCAGAGCTTGCCTTGATGCGCAAGCTGATGGAGTTCGAAGAGGTCGTCGAGAGCGCAGCCAGCCAGCTCGCGCCGTTCAAGCTGACCCGCTATGCCGAGGAGCTGGCCTCGGCGTTTCACCAGTTCTATACAGTGTGTCGTGTTATCGATCCGGAAGAACCCGAGATGACGCATGCCCGTCTGTACGCTGTCGACGCCACCCGCATTGCGCTGGCAGGCGTTTTAGACCTGATCGGCGTGAGTGCGCCCGAAAGAATGTAGGAGGAGTTATCGATGGGAAAAACAGTATCACGTCCCCCGGCTGCCGCTGATCACAAGACAGGCCATGACCTGATGTCGGTACTTCCGATGACCGCCGAGATACGCGAAGGACACCTCTGGATCGGAGGCGTGGACACGGTAGAGCTGGCCAGGGAGGCCGGAACAGCGCTTTACGTCATGGACGAGACGACGATACGGCACCGGCTCGCCGAGTACATCAAGTGGACCAGGTATCACTGGCCTGAAGTGGATGTCGTGTACGCAGGCAAAGCGTTCATGTCCATTGCGATGCTGCGGATAGTCGCCGAGGAGGGCTGCTGCCTCGATGTTTCCAGCGGCGGAGAGCTGGCTTACGCCAGGCGCGCCAATTTCCCGATGGAGAATATTTACGTGCACGGCAACAACAAAACCCCGGAAGAGCTCATTGAGTGCCTTGAGGCCGGGGTAGGCCGGGTAGTTGTCGACAACTACGAGGAGATGGACCGACTGAGCGCGCTGGCCGTTGAGCGCGGTATGGTCCAAAAGGTGCTTGTACGTGTGACCCCCGGGGTCGCCGCTGACACCCACGATTTCATCATGACCGGTGCCGAGGACTCCAAATTCGGATTCGGGTTGAATCAGGGGCTCGCAATGGAGGCGGTCAAAAAGGCTGTCGCCTTGCCCGGTCTGGATTTCGATGGATTGCACATGCACATCGGCTCACAGATATTTGCGCTCCACAGCTTCGAAAAGGCGATAGAGGTTATCGTCGAATTTATGTGCGAGGTGCACGCTCAAACCGGCGTGAAAGTGAATCTGCTGGACGTTGGCGGCGGATTGGGAGTGGCTTACGGCGCCCCGGACGAGCCCTCGACGATCGAGGAGTTCGGCAAAGTAGTTGTTGACGGAATCAAGGAAGAGTGCGAAAAGCACGGAATCGACACGCCGAAAATGGCTGTTGAGCCTGGCCGCTCCATCGTCGCAAACGCTGGGGTGACGCTTTACACCGTTGGCTCGATCAAGGAGATCCCTGACATTCGGACTTATGTTGCTGTCGACGGCGGCATGTCGGACAACATCCGCACGTCACTTTATGGCGCACACTACGAGACTCTGATCGCGAACAAGGCCGATCAACCACGTAAGATGGTCGCTACCCTCGCGGGCAAGCACTGCGAGAGCGGAGACATTGTTGTAAACGACGCGCAGCTTCAGTGCCCCGAGGTCGGAGACGTGCTTTGCGTTTGCGCTACAGGGGCTTATTGCCAATCGATGAGCAGCAACTACAACAAGCAGGTTAGGCCCGGCGTAGTCTTTGTTCGCGACGGGCAGTGGCGTTGGTCGGTGCGACGCGAAACATATCAGGATCTCATGCGAACCGACGAAGGCTAGATCTCGGCGCTCGGCGACCTGTGGAAAGTGTGGATACTGTGGAAAAGTCAGAGCAGATTGCCACTTATCGCAACAGGCCGCCTTTGGTCAGGAAGCTAAAATTATTGCTTGCATATTGTGCGCGTACGTCTAATATTTGATTTGCGAGGTCGTTGCACAGTCCAAATGGGCCGAAGCCGCAAGGTGAGGGTTCGCTTGGAGGAATCAGCGGCCTCGTCCTTTTTTGTTGATTTTTCGAAATCGCCGCGGGCCATTACATTGGAGGGCATTAGGTGCGAACAGTCAGAGTTGGCCTGATAGGTCTTGGCACTGTTGGATCTGGTGTCGTTGAGATATTCAGCCGCCACAGGGAAGATTTTGCGCGCAGAGCCGGCGTAGATATCGAGCTGGTTCGATTCGCCGACAGGGACAGCTCAAGCGCCGCGCGACTCGGCCTTGCCGAGAGCTCTTTTACGACAGAGGCTGCCGAAATCGTCGATGATCCCGACATCGATATCGTGGTCGAGCTTATCGGCGGCACGGGTGTAGCCAGAGATATCGTGCTCGGTGCGCTTTCAAAGGGTAAATCAGTTGTTACCGCCAACAAGGCGTTGATGGCCACGCATGGCCAGGAGGTCATGGATGCCGCCGCCCTCAATGGGGTCGACGTTATGTTCGAGGCCAGCGTAGGCGGAGGTATCCCTATTATCTCGCCGCTGAAGCACTGCCTTGTTTCCAACGAGATCACCACCGTCATGGGGATCGTCAACGGCACCACCAACTACATTCTCACGCGCATGGCTATCGATGGAATGGATTACGACAGCGCGCTTGCCGAGGCCCAGGAGTTGGGTTTTGCTGAAAGCGATCCGACGGCTGATGTAGACGGGCATGATTCGGCGGCGAAGATCGCCATCTTGGCGAGCATCGCTTTCAACTCGCGCATTACCCTGGCCGAGGTTTCGGTCGAGGGCATACGCCGCATATCGTCTGCGGATATCGCAATCGCTCATGAGCGCGGCTACGCGATCAAGCTACTGGCGATCGCTCGTCGCATAGACGGCGCTATCGACATCCGGGTGCATCCGGCGATGATACCTCTCGGCCATCCACTGGCAAGCGTGAATGGGGTTTACAACGCGATCTACGTGATAGGCGATGCGGTAGGTGAGACGATGTTCTTCGGCGAGGGCGCGGGGTCGCTTCCGGCGGCCAGCGCAGTGGTAGGCGATATCATCGAGGTCGCCCGGCACATCCAGAGCGGCTGTCTTGGGGTCGTCGGCTGCACGTGTAACGAGCAGTTACCTTTGATAGACAGCGCCGAGCTGGACTTTAGCTACTATGTCCGGATGCGGGTGGCGGACAGGCCCGGGGTACTTGCGGCTGTGGCCGGAGCTTTTGGTGATAACGGCGTTTCTATCGGCTCTGTGATCCAGAAAACTGCCGATGAGAGTGGGGCCGAGATAGTTTACGTGACCCACAAGTCATCGGAGAGAGCCGTCCGGACCGCCCTTGAGCAGATTGATGCTCTCGACTGTGTTGTTAGGCTCGAGACCGTTTTGCGTCTCGAAGATCAGCAGTAGAATATGCCTGTCGTCACCGTCAGGATCCCAGCCACCTCGGCGAATCTTGGACCCGGGTTTGACGCGTTCGGCCTCGCGCTCGGGCTCTATCAGACTTTTTCGGCGGAGCCTGCGGATAGCTGGAGTGTCCATGTCCACGGCGAAGGCGCTCAGCGCTTTCCCCGGGATGGACGCAATCAGGTTGCCCGTGCGATGGCCGAGGTATTCGCGATTGCTCCCGACGCGCCGAAGGCTGCGCGGTTGACGTGCGACAATCAGATCCCGTCGAGTCAGGGACTTGGTTCCTCGGCGGCGGCGATCGTAGGTGGAGTCATGCTTGCGGATGCGCTCTGCGACGCTAGGCTCGGGAAGGACCGACTCTTCGAGATAGCCACAAGGATCGAGGGTCACCCGGACAATGTCGCTGCGGCGATATACGGCGGATTCACGATCGCGTGGAATGACGAATCCGGGCCGAGGTCAGCTCGGATCGAACCGGCTACCGGGATGGCGGTGATCGCAGTGGGTTCGGTAAACCCGCTCTCGACGCGGTCTGCGAGAAAGACGTTGCCTTCCGAGGTGCCTCATAGCGACGCCGCGTTCAACGTCGGCAGGGCCGGGCTGTTGGCGGCCGGCATAGCGCTCGGCAGGGCTGATTTGATCGATGCCGGATCCCACGACAGGCTACATGAGCCTTACCGCCGAGCTGACGTGCCTGATGTAGACGAGGTGGCAGGCGCGCTTCGAGAGGTCGGAGCGCAGGGCGCGGCACTCTCAGGATCCGGGTCCACGGTGATAGGCTTAGTGCTCGACGAAGACGATGATTCTGCTTTTCGCCGAGGCGCAGATGTGGCCAGCCGATTGGCGAATCTGCCGGATAACAGGCTGCCTCCACGCGTGCTTCGCATCGACCGAAGCGGCGCCTCGTTCATCCGCCGGTGAACATGCGTATTGACCTTAGCACCTGAAGTCGGCGAATATATGGCTACACTGAACACAGGATGCCCGGCTTTCTCGGGTAGACCGCACTCACAGAGGAACCTCCCATGAATCAATTAGTTCCGGAAGAGCAAATCACCTCGGTTACCGCAGAGGCGCCACGGAAGTCCTCTGCCTGGAAGTGGGCGGTAGGTGTTTTTGCCGTTCTCACGCTTGGCGCTATCGCTTGTTGTGGGGTGCTGGCGCTGTATATGACGTTTCCGCAGCCTACTACACAACAATCTTGGCTTCCAACCGGAGAGAACATCGCTCTTATTCACATCACAGGGTTTATAGCTGGCACAGGCAATGAGTTTGACGGAGTTGCTACGCCCGAGCGAGTCTTGGAGCAGCTCGATCAGGCTCTCGCTGATCCGACCGTACATGCGATCTTGCTTCGCATCGACTCCTCGGGAGGGACCGTGGCGGCTTCCCAGGAGATTGCCATGGAGGTTGCCAGAGCCTCGGAAGAAAAGCCTGTCGTGGTCAGCGTCGGGGATGTGGCTGCGAGCGGCGCCTACATGATAGCTGCTCAAGCCGACGAAATCGTGGCTAGTCCGACTTCGGCTATAGGTAGCATCGGTGTTATTGCCCAGGTTCCGAATATCGCCGGGCTTCTTGACAAGCTCGGTATAGAGTTCACGGTTTTGACCGCTGGCGATTACAAGGGTGCAGGCAGCCCGATTCGCTCTCTTACGCCTACGGAGACCGCTCTTATCCAGACCGAGGTAGATGTGGCGTATGACGAGTTCATTCGCGTAGTCGCCGAGGGTCGCGATATGACAGAGGATGAGGTCCGTGAGATGGCGACAGGTTTTGCCTGGTCCGCACTTCTGGCGAAGGATATGGGGCTTGTCGACAAGCTGGGCACCTATAACGACGCTGTCGATCGAGCCGCTGAGCTGGGAGGAATCGTGGGCGAGCCTGGAATTGTTACCTACGATGCGATGCAATACGACGCCCTGCTCGACCTGCTCCTGGGTGTCTCTGCTGCGCTGGAGGGCATCGGGTCTTTCCAGCAGATGCTCGCGCATCCTGGCGCACAGCCACTTCCCAGATAGTGTTAGCTGCAGTTACTCCGGTGGAGAGCCTATGAGTGCAACGAAGCCCGTTCGCATTATCCAAATCTCCGACCTGCACTGCGGGTCACGGTACCACATACCCTCCCTGGCTTCACGCGTAATCGACGAGCTCAACGAGGCCAAGCCGGACATGGTCGTCGTCACAGGAGACCTGACCGACGAGGGATTTCGTCAGGAGTTCAAGCAGGCGCATCGCCTGCTATCCCGGCTTGAGTGCCAGAACCGCATGGTTCTTCTCGGCAATCATGATGCGCGAAACGTGGGTGATGAGCATTTTGCCGAGTTCTTTGGGCCTCGGAGCCAGGAGCTTCGGCAGGGCTGTGTGAGAATGCTCGGGATCGACTCGAGTGAGCCGGATCTGGATGCTGGCCGAGTAGGCAGAAATCGCTACAGATGGATCGAGCAGCGCTTTTCTGACTCTGACGAGACCAAGATATTCGCGATGCACCATCACCTGGTGCCGGTTCCAAACACGGGACGCGAGCGAAACATCGTCTACGACGCGGGCGACGTCTTGAAAACCCTCTCACGGTGCGGCACGGATATTGTGCTCTGTGGTCACAAGCACGTTCCGAACATCTGGCGCCTGGAAGGCATGCTTATCGTCAACGCGGGCACCGCTTGTACGCATCGCCTCAGGGGTCGCGTGAGGCCCTGCTACAACATCATTGAGGTGCTCGACGGTTCCCGGGTCAGGATTCTGCTCAAGGAGCCCTACTCCGATCCGGTGCTTATGGCGGATTACCTGGCTCCCGAGAGGCGTCGATTCGGATGGCGGATTGAGGGCTCCGAGGACCTTCCTGCCGAGCAAGACGCAGTGGATGTGGAGACGCCAAGATGATGAGGGCCATAGCGCTCATCGACGGAGAACACTACCCCCCGGTTGTTCGCTTCGCTCTCGACGGCCTCAGGAGTGAGTACGAGGTACTGGCGGCTGTTTTTATCGGCGGCACCGAGAAGGTCGATTTCGAGAAGGGTGGCGATCTTTACGGTTTGCCGGTCGTGTTCGCGGACTCGCCTGAAGCAGGCTTGCGTGAAGCGATAAGAAGGTACGAGCCGGATGTCGCTATCGATCTCTCTGACGAGCCTGTGGTTTCAAGTGCGGACCGCTTCAAGCTGGCCGGCGTCGCGCTTTCGGGCGGGATCGAGTACCGTGGCGCGGACTTCAGCTTCAAGCCACCCGTATCGCGGCACACGACAAGGACTCCAACCCTGGGCCTGATCGGCACCGGAAAGAGGGTCGGCAAGACCGCAATCTCCGGGTATGTGGCTCGTGAGCTTACCGCTTCCGGGAGAGACATCTGCGTTTTGGCTATGGGCCGAGGAGGACCCGCCGAACCAGAGCTCATCTACGGGGAAAAAATCAGGTTGACCACCGAGGATCTGCTAGAACTTGCCAGAAAGGGAGTTCATGCGAGCAGTGACAACTACGAAGACGCGGTGATGAGCCGGGTCACTACGGTTGGCTGCAGGCGCTGCGGCGGCGGAATGGCAGGCGAGACTTTCTTCTCCAACGTCGTGGAGGGTGCGCAACTGGCAGACACACTGGGTAAAGAGCTCATATTCCTGGAGGGCTCAGGCGCAGCAATCCCGCCGGTGCATGCAGACGCGAACATTCTGGTGGTGGGAGCTGGCCGAGGAGTTACTTACGTACGCGATTATTTTGGGCCCTATAGGCTGGGCCTTGCCGATCTCGTCGTTATCGCAACAGCGGAAGACGCTCTGGTTTCTCCCTATGAGGTAGTGGGAATCCTCAAGGCAATCGAAGATATATCTCCCGGCATGCGCTCTATTGCGACCACATTTCGCCCAAAGCCCATCGAGTCGGTTGAGGGAGCCAGGGTGTTCTTCGCGACGACAGCGCCGCCTGAAGTTTTGCCGAATCTTGTCGCCCACCTGGAGTCGGTTCACGGATGCGAGGTAGTAGGCTTCAGCCCCCACCTGTCGAACAGGACTCTCCTTCGGCAGGACATGCGCGCTGCTGAAGGCAGATATGACCTGCTCTTGACCGAGCTCAAGGCTGCTGCCATAGATGTTGTAGCCGCCGTAGGTGAGGAAACCGGCGTACGTACGGTTCTCTGCGACAATGTGCCGATCCCTGTTGATCAAAGCATCAACCTCTCATCTGAGGTGCTAAGGGTTGCCGAGCTCGCCATCGATCGCGGCTTGCAAAGAAATGGATCCGGAGACGATGGCAGAGAATAAGAACATAGTGCTCTCGGACAAGCGCCATGGCTTGCCGTTTTCCAAGGGACTACTTGCGCAATCGTTCATGGCGACAGGACTCGGTCCGGCGAAGGCGTATGCGATAGCGCAAAGTGTGCAGGATGAGCTGACCGCATCAGGCGAGCTTTCAATCACGATGGAGAGGCTTAGGCAGCTGGCGCAAGATTACCTTGAGCGGCTGGCCGGAGAGCAGTACAAGCTCCGTTACCAGCAGCTACACGCCATTTCGAAGATGGACAAGCCGCTGATAGTCATGCTTGGCGGCACGACGGGGGTGGGGAAATCCACTATTGCAACACAGGTGGCCCACAGACTCGGAATTACCAGAATTGTATCTACGGATTCCATTAGGGAGGTAATGCGTGGTATCTTTACCAAAGACCTCATGCCAGCAATCCACGAAAGTGCGTTTAGCGCATGGCAAAGTCTGCGAGTTCCGGTACCACACGGCACCAACCCTGTGATCGTCGGGTTTCGTGAGCAGACAGCGGTAGTGACTACCGGAGTCAAGGCGCTTATTGAGCGCTCCGTACTCGAGGGAGATAGCCTGGTTCTTGAGGGCATACATCTCGTGCCTGGTTACATCGAGCCACGCTACTTCAGGAATGCTCGGGTCGTGCAGTTGGTGATCTCGGTGGAAGACGAAGATTCGCACCGCAGTCACTTTTACATTCGGGAAATTCAGACCGACGGGACACGTCCGTTTGAGCGGTACCGTTCAAATTTCGACAATATTCGATTGCTCGGATATTACATTGAGGATCTGGCTCGCGAGCACGGAACGCCCGTCCTCGCCAGCCATCAACTGGATTTGACCGTTGCCGATGTCCTCGAGCATGTCGTTCGGCTAGCGATAGAGGACGAATACGGCGCGCATCGGTAGGTCTGTCATTGGTGATCTACAAGTAGGAGGGAAGAGAAGTGAAGTTTTTCCTGGATACCGCCAATCTCGAAGAGATTAAGAAGGCGGCAAGCTGGGGAGTGTTGGCGGGAGTTACGACGAACCCGACACTTTACGCTCGCGAGGGCGGTGCGGTCGCGGACTTTCACGCGCACATCGTCAGGATATGCGAGATTGTCGAAGGTCCTGTCTCGGCTGAGGTTATTTCGCTGAATCGCGAAGAGATGGTTGCCGAGGGAGAGGCTCTTGCGGCCTTGCACCCCAATGTGGTTGTCAAGGTGCCGGTGACTCCCGAGGGATTGGCCGCCACGAGGGAGCTTTTCGCGCAAGGCATTGACGTCAACATGACGCTTTGCTTCACTGTGCCCCAGGCCCTGCTTGCGGCACGTGCGGGCGCCGCTTACGTATCGCCATTCATCGGCCGTTTCGATGACATCTCCGAGCACGGCGTAGAGCATCTGGCAAATATCGTGCAGGCTCTGGGCAACTATGACTTTGGGCACAAGGTGGAGGTCATCGCGGCTTCCGTCCGGCACCCCGAGCATGTGCTACAGGCGGCCCTTATCGGCGCCGATATAGCCACTGTGCCGATGGCAACTCTTGAGCGATGCGTTCAGCATCCACTTACCGATCGTGGAATCGCAGCATTCCTCGCTGACTGGGAGAAGGTTGGAAATTGATGAGCGCAAGACCTCGTAAACGCGGACGACGTGGTGGCCCCGGGCATCAGGCGGAACCACCCCGGCCATCTGTTACCAGGGCGGACCTGGAAGCTAAGACAGTAGCCGAGCTAAAGGCGCTGGCGACCGAGTTGTCGCTGGAGACCAAGTCTTTGAAGAAGAAGGCCGATTTTGTCGATGCCGTACTCGAGGCTTCGGTCAAGGTCGAGGGATTCGTAGAGATCAAGGGCGTCCTTGACGTAATGTCGGAGGGCTACGGGTTTATACGCACGAGCGGATATCTGCCGGGCGACACAGACGTCTACTGCTCGATGTCCCAGATCAGACGATCGGATCTGCGGCGTGGAGATATGATCTCAGGTCAGGTCAGACCGCCGAAGGACAACGAGAAGTACTCGGCGTTGCAGCGAGTAGATACAGTAAACGGTGTTCCGGTCGAGGAGTCGCGCTCTAGAAAGCGCTTCGGCGATCTAACCCCGATCTATCCAGATGAGCGCCTTCGCTTGGAGCATGGTCCGCAGTTCATAACCGCAAGGGTCATGGATCTCGTGGCTCCGATCGGCAAAGGACAGCGAGGACTCATCGTTTCGCCACCCAAGGCCGGTAAGACCACCGTGCTAAAGGACATCGCGGCTTCGATTACCGCGAATAATCCAGAGGTTTACCTGATGTGCCTTCTGGTTGACGAGCGCCCTGAAGAGGTAACTGACATGCAGCGCTCAATCAAGGGCGAGGTTGTTTCGTCTACCTTCGATATGCCTAGCGAGAACCATATTGCTGTGGCCGAGCTGCTTATGGAGCGCGCAAAGCGGCTCGTGGAGGCCGGCCAGAACGTTGTCATCTTGCTTGACTCGATAACCCGTCTGGCTCGTGCATACAACCTGGCGACTCCCGCTTCGGGCCGAATACTCTCGGGAGGCGTGGACTCTACAGCTCTCTATCCTCCGAAGCGGTTTTTCGGAGCCGCCCGCAACATCGAAAACGGCGGTTCGCTCACTATATTGGCCACAGCCTTGGTCGATACTGGATCGAAGATGGACGAGGTCATATTCGAGGAGTTCAAGGGCACAGGAAATATGGAGCTGCGGCTCGATCGCTCCATGGCTGACAGGCGCATCTTCCCCGCAATCGATGTCATCGCTTCCGGCACGAGAAAGGAAGAGATGCTTCTCGAGCCAGTCGAGGCGCCATTTGTTTGGGGCTTGCGACGCATACTTCACGGAGTGGACTCGCCGGAGCGCGCGATGGACATGCTGATCAAGGGATTGAAACAGACCAAGAGCAATCAGGAGTTTCTCTCCAAGATGGCCAAGAAAGCCGATGAGAAAAGGCATATGAGCGGCATCGAGCTCTAAGGTAAGGACTCCTCAGACGCAGGCCCCAGCGCGTAGCCTGGCTAGCCACCTGCCACAGGGATATTTGTGTCGACATATCGACTTCGCAGTGTTATTCTGCTTCGGCTGTTTGCATCCGGTCGGAAACCGGGTGCGCTTTTTGAAAGAGGTGACCTTCAGTGCGTCAAGGAATTCATCCTGAGTATACGACCGCTTTGGTTCGTTGCTCGTGCGGCGAGTCGTTCGAGACCCGTTCTACCAAGCCGGAATTGCACGTCGAGCTTTGCTCCTCGTGTCATCCGTTCTACACCGGCAAGCAGAAGTTTGTGGATACCGGTGGAAGGGTTCAGCGCTTCTCAAACAAGTTTGGCAATGCGGCATCCAGCGTATTGCAGAAGGAAGCGGCCGAGCGCGAAGCTCGTCAGAAGGCCGCGCAGGAGGCCCAGCTCAGTGCGAAGGCCGTGCGTGCGGGCAAAGAGGCCCAGCGGGCCGCCAAAGCTGCCCAGTTCGAGACCCGGTCGGCTGTCGATTCCGGCGAGGCCGATGCATCCGAGTCCGCTTCCACCGGCAAAGGCGCCGAATAGCTAGTGCTGGAAGGGCGTTTTGCGCATGGATGTGCGACTGCTGTTTCATACGGCTCAGCCTGAACGCGCGGTCGCAGCCGCAGCCCGTCTGTGCTATGCACCGGTAGGCGCCGCCGAACTACTCGACGAGATGACCGCCGAGGAAGTGAGGCGTGTGCTTCGCACGATCATGACCTCGGGTCACTACTCCGCTCTTGAGCACGCGAGCTATACAGTTGCGATTGAGGGGGTCAGCCGAGCGTTGACCCACCAGCTTGTCAGGCATCGCCTCGCCAGCTACAACCAGCAGTCGCAGCGCTACGTTTCATACAAGGACGAGCCAGTCTTCGTTGTTCCTCCGCAGGTAGAGGCAGACCCGGAAGCTCGCAAGGCGTTTCTCGGCCACTGTACTGCGGCTTTCAGGGCTTACAGGGACCTAATAGAGACCGGCGTTGCTCCGGAGGACGCCCGTTATCTGCTTCCAAACGCGATGGAAACCAAGATCGTTGTGACCATGAACATCCGGGAGCTGTTGCACTTCTTCGAGCTTCGATGCTGCAAGAGGGCACAGTGGGAGATTCGCGGGCTTGCGCTCCGGATGCTGGAGCTGGTCACACCTACAGCGCCCTATGTTTTTCTCGATGCGGGAGCTTCCTGCCGCCGCGGGAAGTGTCGTGAGGGTAAGATGAGCTGCGGCCAGCCGTATGAGAGAGTGCAAAGGGATGACTGAAGAACAGATACAGGGAAAAATCGCTCACACACACATCGGCGGCCAAGCGGTCATTGAGGGTGTGATGATGCGCGGCAAGAAGAATTGGGCGGTTGCGGTACGCGTGGCGGACGGGTCGATCCACGTCGAGGACCACGACCTCAAAACCGCTGTTGACGAGCATCGCTGGCTTGGGCGGCCGCTAATACGTGGAATCTGGGGCTTTTACGAAACCATGGTCCTGGCGATGAAGGCATTTCACGTTTCCAGCACTCTGGCCGGAGATACCGAAGAGGAGCGCCTGGATGTCAAGGAGATAGCTTTGGCTATGGCTCTTGGTATTGGAATGGCCATCGCACTGTTCGTGATAGTGCCGGCGGCGATCACCAACTGGGCGGTGGGTCCTATCACGGAGCGGACGTTTATCTGGAACTTTGTGGACGGCGTATTGCAGATAATCGCGTTTCTGATCTACATCGTCGTGATTAGCCGGATGCGCGAAATCCAGCGACTCTTTGGTTATCACGGGGCGGAGCACAAGACCATCCATGCCTATGAGAGAGGTCTTCCGCTCGATGCAACGATCATTCGGAATCATCCAACACAGCATGTCAGGTGTGGTACATCGTTTTTGCTGATGGTGATGATAGTCGCACTCTTCGTCTATTCTGTACTGCCGATGAGAGCGATCATCGAGTTCGTTGGGGTGGAGGGTCGCTTCCTCGAGCTGTTCGTAACCATCGTCGTGCGTCTTATGTTTCTGCCGTTGATCGCCGGTGCAGCGTATGAGGTGATCAAGTGGGCGGGGAATCACTCCGGGCACCCTATCGTTCAGGTGCTGATGGCCCCGGGGCTATTGTTGCAGCGTCTGACAACACGTGAGCCCGACGAGGAGATGATCGAGGTGGCAGTGGCAGCCATGGAGCGGGTGATCGCGCGCGAAAAGGGGCTTGCGGCTTGACATCGCTGATCGATCGCCTCAAACCAAGGGCAAGCGCCCGCGCTCAGCTGGTGATGGCCATGGCTGTATGGACCAGCGCAGCCCTGATTTTGGGAGCGCGCGGCGTTTATTGGGTACCCCTAGAGATCAAGTGGCTGCCGTGGGTGATCATCGCTGCCGCTCTCGGCTGGCTCAAGTCGGGACTCCTCCTGGAGCCAGTGGCCCGACGTATAGCTTCGCGTATCATTGAGCGGGGTCGCGACCGGTGCGCCGGTGGGTTTTTCGCGTGGCAATCCTGGTTGATGGTGTTGACGATGGTGGCAGCTGGGCATGCCCTGAGATTGACAGCGATATCTCGCCCAATCTTGGGGTTGGTGTATATATTGATTTCAGTGGCGTTGATCTTCGCGATCAGAGTTTACTGGCAAGCGATTCGAGCCGAGTAGAAGGATCCATGATATATGCTTGAGAGATTGGAACAGATAGTACAAAGCTTTTCGGAGCTCACAGAGCGCCTGAGCAGCCCGGAGGTTACTTCGGACCAGAAGGAGTATGCGCGGTTGGCCAAGGAGCACAGGTCGCTGCTGCCATTGGCCGAGAAATCCACGGAATACTTGGAGAATCTCAATAGGCTGGCGCAGGCAAAAGACGTGTTGGCCACAGAAAGCGATGTCGAAATCAAGGAGATGGCGTCCGAGGAGATCGGCATGATCGAAGATGCCCTTCCCGCGCTCGAAGATGAGCTCAAGGTTATGTTGCTTCCAGGTGACCCCGATGACGAGAAGGACATCATCGTGGAGATTCGCGCCGGTGCCGGCGGCGACGAGGCGGCCATCTTCGCGGGAGACCTTTACAGGATGTACACCCGCTACGCCGAGGCTCAACGTTGGGCTGTCGAGGAGATCGACGCAAGCGTAAGTGATACGGGGGGCTTCAAGGACGTCTCCTTCCGCATACGTGGCGATCGGGTTTACTCGAAGATGAAATTCGAGTCCGGAGTTCACAGGGTGCAAAGAGTGCCCGCGACCGAGTCCCAGGGGCGTATACACACCTCGACAGCCACAGTCGCGGTGCTCCCGGAGGCCGAAGATGTTGAGATTGAGATCAACGCCAGCGATCTGCGTATAGATGTGTATCGAAGCAGCGGTCCGGGCGGACAGTCCGTCAACACCACGGATTCGGCGGTTCGCATCACACATCTGCCCTCCGGCCTTGTCGTGCAATCCCAAAACCAGAAGTCGCAGCTACAAAATCGTGAGGCTGCGATGAGGGTACTCCGCGCGCGTTTGCATCAGGCCGAAGTCGAGAGGCAGCACGAGGAGTTGGGCACCAGGCGCAGAAGCCAGATCGGCTCGGGCGACAGATCCGAGAAGATTCGTACGTATAACTACCCTCAGGATCGCATTACCGACCATCGCATCGGGCTGACTGTGCATAACATCCCCGCGGTCATGGCCGGGGAGATCGAGCAGCTGGTCGGCAACCTCGTAGCGGCCGATCGAGCCGAGCGGCTTTCGGGAGTCGGCTAGCCTATGGTGGTGGCGTCGTGGTAACGGCAGATCAGCCGTGGACTCTAAAGGCGGCCCTCGATTGGATTGTGGATTTCCTCGCCGATAAAGGTGACGCAACCCCGCGTCGTAGTGCCGAGTGGATAATGTCGGCCGTGACCAACCTCTCGCGCCTTGAGCTGTACGCGTATTTTGACAGGCCGCTAACTATGGAGGAGAGATCGGCGCTGCGCACTGCCGTCAGAGAGAGGGCAGAGGGAAAGCCGCTTCAATATGTGACCGGTGAGATGCCTTTTCGGCGCATAGTCCTGAAAGTGGAGAGCGGCATATTTGTTCCTCGGCCGGAAACAGAGATACTCGTCGAGGAAGCGCTCGAGTTCTTGAGGTTGAATGGGGGCGATTCTCCAGTTGTGATTGACCTGTGCACGGGATCGGGATGCGTTGGCTGCTCGGTGGCGCACGAGCTACCGCAGGCTTCGGTCTTCGCTGTCGATATATCGCAGGATGCAGTTCGGGTCGCGCGTGAGAACGCAACTCGTCTCGGCCTGGCCGATAGGGTCGAGGTCTTTCTCGGCGACCTTACGCAGCCGCTGCCTAAATCTTTGGAGGGCAGGGTGGATGTAATACTGGCGAATCCTCCATACATTCCGACCCTGGATCTGCCGCACTTGCCAGGGGAGGTGCGGGAGTTCGAGCCCGCACTGGCGCTGGATGGCGGGAGCGACGGCCTTGTCGTGGCGCGGCGCATTATCGCCGAATCACTCAGTTGGTTGCGTCCAGGCGGACTGCTCGCGATGGAGCTTGATGAGGGAAGGGTCAAAGAGGCTATCTGCGCTATGGATAAATACTACGAAGAGAGTAGAATTCGAAGTGACCTCGCCGGGCGTGATCGTATAGCGGTCGGCTTTCTTCGGCGGGATGTGGACTCAAAGGCAGGCGACGAACGGAGGCGATTGTCATGAGCAAGGTTTTTCGCGTAGACCCGGAGAATCCTTCGGCGGAGATAATGAATCTCGCCGCTTCGGTACTCAGAGGCGGCGGGATTGTTGTTTTTCCGACCGAAACTGTTTACGGGATTGGCGCTTTGGCGCACTCGTGCTTCGGGCCACATGAGATTTTCGATATCAAGGTTCGTCCGCTCGACAAGTTTCTGCCTTGGCTGGTCGAGAACGACGATGCACTGCTGGACACCTACGGTATAGATGTGCCCGATTACGCACACGTTCTTGCGAAAACGTTTTGGCCCGGCGCTTTGACGCTGGTTGTGAAAGCCTCCGATAGAGTAGGTAAGGATTTTCGCGCTGCCGACGGCACCGTGGCGCTCAGGAGCCCTGATCACAAGGTGGTCATGGACTTGATACAGGCTTCAGGCGGCCCGCTCATCGCCACGAGCGCGAACACGAGCGGTGTGCCGGCCCCTCATGATTTCGACGCGATCGAGGAGAGGATAATCGCGGCGGCCGACATTGTTTTAGATGGCGGCGAGACGTTGCACCAGCAGCCCTCCACTACAGTTGATTGCACCGGCCCGACTCCAGTCATCTTGCGTGAGGGAGCGATCGCCGCCGAGCAGATCGAATCAGTTTTGCAAGCCGGAGGGGTGGCCGAGTGATGCGGGTGGCGATAGGTAGCGATCATGCGGGCTTCGACCAGAAGGAGCGTCTGAAGGGGCGTCTCGAGGCCAAAGGTTACGAAATCGTGGATTTCGGAACTGATTCCGCCGAGGAGTCTGTGGACTATCCGGACTTTGCCGAGCTGGTCGCTGACGCTGTGGCCGCTGGCGCTGTCGATAGGGGAGTTCTTGTTTGCGGCACCGGCATCGGTATGGCGATGGCAGCCAACAAAATCGACGGAGTCCGGGCCGCTAATGTGACTGACCCGGCGCTTGCGCGCCTGGCCAGAGAACACAATAACGCAAACGTGATCGCGCTATCCGGCCGTTTTGTCTCCGAGAAGACCAACGAGGAGATAGTCGATGCGTTTCTCGGCACGGATTTTCTTGGCGATCGTCACACCCGGCGAGTCGAAAAGATTGATAGACTTCACGGGAGCGCTCGATGAGCGTAAGCCGCAATACAGGTGGACGTTACTTGAAGAATTGGAGTAATAGCGAATGACATTGAGGTATATTGCCGCTCAGGATCCGGAGGTAGCCGCCGCAATCGAAGGTGAGCTTGCCAGGCAACGCGGGACGATCGAGTTGATCGCCAGTGAGAACTTCGTTTCGATGGCTGTACTCGAAGCCGCGGGCACGGTTCTTACCAACAAGTACGCTGAAGGCTTGCCGGGCAGACGCTACTACGGAGGCTGCGAGGAGGTTGACATCGTAGAGACCCTCGCCCGCGATAGGGCGATGGCATTGTTCGGGGCCGAGCACGCCAACGTTCAGCCGCACGCCGGTGCGCAGGCAAATCTCGCCGCTTTCTATGCATTTCTCAATCCCGGAGACACTGTATTGGGTATGAACCTCGCAATGGGAGGTCACCTGACCCACGGATCCAAAGTCAACTTTTCCGGCAAGTGGTTCAATGTGGCGCCCTACGGATTGCTTCCGGAAAGTGAGACCATAGACTACGGCGAGGTGGAGCGCCTCGCCAGGCAACACAAGCCCAGGATGATAATCGCCGGTGCCAGCGCCTACCCCAGGGTTATCGATTTTGAGCGCTTTGCTTCGATCGCGCACAGCGTCGGCGCGGTGCTGATGGTCGATATGGCGCACATCGCGGGGCTGGTCGCCACAGGAGCCCATCCGTCACCGGTTCCACACGCAGATGTCGTGACGTCAACCTCGCACAAGACGTTGCGTGGCCCACGCGCAGGGTTCATCCTGTGCAAGGAGGAGCATGCCGCGATCATCGACAAGGCGGTATTCCCGGGACTGCAAGGTGGCCCACTCGAGCACATCATCGCGGCCAAGGCCGTTGCTTTTAGAGAAGCCATGCAGCCAGAGTTCAAGCGCTACATTGAGCAGGTTGTCGTCAACGCGCGCGCTATGGGCGAGGCGATGGCGGCTGGAGGACTTAGGCTTGTCAGCGGCGGGACCGACAACCACCTGCTCCTGGTAGACCTTCGTCCCGCGTCGATCACAGGCAAAGACGCCGAGGCCCTGCTGGAAGAGGTCGGGTTCACGGTGAACAAGAACGCGATCCCTAACGATCCGGAAAGCCCGTTCGTCACCAGTGGTATACGCGTGGGTTCAGCGGCTATGACGACTCGTGGTTTCTCGGAAGACGAGGCTCGTATCGTCGGGCGGTTGATCGCGGCCACAATCTTCGAGCGTGAAAACCCGGTTCGCCTTGCCGAGGTCTCGGAGCAGGTAAAACAGTTGTTGGCGGCACACCCCCTTTATCCGGAGTTGTGAGCTTCGATTCCGGCCGGCCGAAAAGATCGATCAGAGATGCGAAGTTGAGGAGCTTGTATGGGTCCAAAGATCGCGAACCATCCGAATGTCTTTGTGCTCGATCACCCTCTGATTCAGCACAAGCTGACGATACTGAGGGATGAGGACACCGGCGCCAAGGAGTTTCGCGAGCTTGTGAAGGAGCTGTCTCTGCTCATCACTTTCGAGGCCACCCGGAACTTTCATCTTGCCGAGACAACTGTAAAAACACCTGTCGCCGAGACGACGAGCTATGTGCTCGTCGGGAAAAAGGTCGCGGTGATCCCGATACTTCGCGCCGGCCTCGGCATGGTAGAAGCGGTCCTGGAGCTTATACCCGCTGCCAAAGTCGGGCATATCGGCTTATATCGCGACCCTGAGACTCTGGCGCCGGTCGAGTATTACTGCAAGCTGCCGGAAGATATCGGCGAACGCGATATCCTGATTGTCGATCCGATGCTGGCTACGGGCGGATCCGCCTCGGCAGCTGTCAAGTTCCTAAGGGGAAAAGGCGCACGCGAGATCAATCTGATCTGCCTGATCGCCGCCCCAGAAGGGATCGAAGAGGTCGTGAACTCGTGCGAGAACGTCAAGGTGTATGTCGCCGCAATCGACAGTCATCTCAACGAGCACGGCTACATCGTTCCGGGCTTAGGTGACGCTGGCGATCGCATGTTCGGAACCAAGTGACAAGCGCCTAGGAGGCCTTTTGCCGATGACCCGTCCGTCGTGGGATGAATACTTCATGGGGATTGCCACCCAAGCTTCGTTGCGTTCAACGTGCCTGAGGCGCCGCACTGGAGCGGTGCTCGTCAAGGAAAAACGCATCCTTGCGACGGGCTACAATGGGCCACCGGCTGGAGTTGCCCACTGCGAACAGGCTGGCTGTATCCGCGCTGAACGTGAGATCGCCAGCGGTCAAAATCACGAGCTTTGCCGAGGGATACACGCCGAGCAAAACGGCGTCATACAAGCCGCGCGATATGGCATCCCGATCGAAGGTGCCATCTTGTACTCAACCCACCAGCCATGTGTGCTGTGTGCGAAGATTCTGGTAAACGCCGGTGTTGCCGAGATAGTTTTTCGCGAGCCCTACCCCGATGATCTTTCGGTTGAGATGCTCGACGAGGCTGGCGTGCGAATGCGTGTTGTTGCCGAAGAGGGCAGTGAGCAAGCTTGAACCTCATGCACTACATGATCATTCTTGCGGTTTCAGCAGTCGTTACCTTGGTGGCAACGCCGCTTGTGAGGTCTGCCTCCCTGCGCCTGGGGTTAGTTGATGTGCCGTGCGGGCGCAAGGTGCACACGAAACATATATCGCGGCTGGGGGGAGTTGCAATCTTTGCCGGATTTTCGGCAGCGATCGCGCTTCAGCTTGCAGGTGAAGTATGGTTCGGCTGGCCACAGTTGATTCTGGCCCAGGGCTTTCAAGTTTTTGGAGTGCTCGGCGGCTTGCTCGCGATCTTCATTATTGGAGTTATCGATGACGTCGTCGGTCTCAGCCCCGCATACAAGCTTCTTGGGCAGGCCTTTGCCGCAAGTATCGTTATCGCGGCGGGCGTAAGGATTGATTTTATAGGTAACCCAGCCGGCGGGGGACTCATCGCGTTAGGGCTTCTCGGCGTTCCGCTCACGCTTGTGTATATTGTGGGATTCACCAATGTCATCAACCTGATCGATGGATTGGACGGCCTGGCCGCCGGGGTCTCGGCTATAGGCGCAATCAGCTTTCTGGTGATTGCGATTCACACCAATCAGTTCGCCGCCGCTGCCTTGGCCGCTGCTTTGATCGGAGCATGTATAGGATTCCTTCGCTACAACTTCAATCCCGCGAGCATCTTTATGGGAGACTCCGGGGCGATGTTTCTCGGCCTGGCGCTCGCCGGAATCTCTATTTTGGGAGTGATGAAGTCGGTCGCTGCGATAGCGTTGGCGGTTCCCCTGCTCATCATCGGTGTGCCGATATTCGATACGATTGTTGCTATCATTCGCCGGATCAGACATCAAAGGCCTATTCAGGAAGCGGATAGGGGACACATTCATCACCGGTTACTTGGTCGGGGTTTTGATCAGAGGCAAACGGTGCTCATTATCTATCTGTGGTCCGCCGCTCTAGCGGTGGGGGGTTATGCCATGCTCTATGCGCCTACCGCAATCAAGCTTGCAACCTTTTTGCTGCTAGCTACTCTTTCTGGAGTTATGGCCTATTGGCTCGGACTTTTTGAGGCTGCTCACCACCACGTTGAGGATGAGTCTTTCGAGGAGAAGGGGGCCGCGGACTGACCATGAAATGCTTATCTCAGGTATGGTCTTGCACCGCGGTGAGAAATTTGTGAGACTGTCCCTTGTTCGCGGTGAGTACTTAATGTACGATTATCCCGCTTTCATCGACCCGCTGATGGCTAGCTGATGGCCTCACGATATCCGATGTGCTGTCGTGCTGGAATCATCGTTGCGGGTTTTACTGTTGCAAGCAAGGCTGGTGGGCTAAACAATCGGAGGGATGAGGTCCTGTTTGTGACGCTTGGGGATAGTGTCGATGCGTTCATGAACCATAGGCTCGTTGCATTGACGCTTGGTGCCGGCATCGGTGTTGTCATGCTCTTTGTCTCTCGCTTTAGCGCAAAGGCTATGACCCCCGATTCGCCGAATGCGGGACTTGCCGTCATGGCTATTTCGCTGGTTTTGAGGCTTCTTGCTGTTGCGGCGTCACTTCTTGCCTATAGACATTTCTTTCCGGAGGCGTTTGTTGTTTTTGCCATAGGTTTGGCGAGTGGCTTTATGTTTATGTTTACGGTTGAGTTACTCAAGTACGGAGGGGTTTTCGCCAAGGCTCGTCGATGGAGGAAGGAGTAGCGTGGAAGGTTTAGCTGAAAAACTTGCATCCATGTTACACAAATACTCAGTGAGACCGTTCAGTGATGCTTATGGTTCGGTTGCGCCTGGGGACCCGTTTGTCTTTACTAACTACACCTTTTTTATGGTGATAGCGGCCGTCGCCACGTTGGCGTTTTTTGTCGTTGCGGCAAAAAATCCGACACTTGTGCCTAAGGGCATCGGAAATCTCGCGGAGGCCGGAGTAGAGTTCATCCAGGGGATATGCGTTGACGCCATGGGAAAGGAGGGGAAAAAGTTCGTGCCTTTTGTAGGCACTCTGTTCTTCTTTATCCTGTTCGCCAACGTATTGGGTATGACACCAGGCACTCTACCTGCCAGTGGAACGATAGGCATTACAGCCGCCTGGGGTATATCAGTGTTCTTGCTCTATAACTACATAGGCTTCAAGAAGCATGGGTTTATCGGGTACCTGAAGAGCTTTATTCCATCAGGCATTCGTCAGATGAGTCCCGCACCGCGCCTCATCCTAGGTACTTTCATGTTCGCTCTCGAGCTTATCGGTCACTTTCTCCGGCCGCTTACGTTGGCATTGCGTCTCTATGCAAACGTTTTTGCCGGTGGTTTGATTTTGGGCATGTTTGGCATATTCATGATCTTGAGCCTGAGCGAGATATCTGCCCTCGGGGTCGTTAGTGCCGGCTTCAGCTTGATAATGCTGGTGATAATGTATGCCTTCAAGTTGTTTGTCTCGATGATCCAGGCGTACATTTTTGCAATCCTGACCTCTGTATACATCGGCGGTGCCTTGCACGCCGATGAGCACTAGGTCGGTTTATCGTGTAAGGAATAGGCGTTTCAGTGTTTGATGTTGTGGTTGCAGACCAGATGGTCTCGAAGTCAAAGGAGGAGTAATTGTGGAAGGTTTGAACGTATTGGGTGCTGGTTTGATGTACGGCCTGGCCGCCATCGGTACCACTCTTGCTATAGGCATGATTGGGAGCAAGACTGTTGAGTCGATGGCACGTCAGCCCGAAATAGCCGGCAAACTTCAGACCACGATGTTCATTGCGGTTGCTTTCGCCGAGGCGATAGGTCTCCTCGGTTTCGTTCTGGCTCTGATCCTCAGCGCAGCTTAGGGCGCACGTCGGAAAAGTTGGAGGTACTCGAGCCATGTTCGAGGAATTTGCATTTGCGGCAGAGGTAGGGGCTGAGGGCGGTTCGACGATCTCCGTCGTTCCTAGCCTGTCTGAGATGTGGCCTTCCCTTGTCGCGTTCATAATCCTGTTCGTGCTTCTGAAGAAGGTGGCATTTGCTCCTATCACCGGAATGCTTCAAAAGCGTGCCGACACCATAAAGGAGTCGCTGGAGAAGGCCGAGGAGACTAAGGTCGAGGCGGAGCGTCTGCTTGAGGAGTACAAGGTTCAACTGGCAGAGGCCAGGAGTGAGTCCGCGAGACTCGTTGAGCACAGCCGTAAGATGGCTGAGTCCATGAAGGACGACATTGTAGCCAAGGCCAACGATGAGGCCGCTCAGATAGTCGCGCGAGCTCGCGAGGCTATTGAGGCCGAGAAGCAGGCGGCTATGGCGGATCTTCAAGCCCAAGTGGCGGATATATCGGTCTCCGTTGCCGGTAAGCTAATCGGCCAGAAGCTCTCCCCCGCAGATCATGCGAAGTTGATCGAAAGGTACGTTTCGGAGGTGGGACGCTTCAATGACAACTAGCGGAGTCATCAGGGCCTATGCAAGGGCTCTATTCGACCTCGCCAGCGCCTCAGATGCAGTGGACGATGCTGACCGCAGCATGAAGGCGGTCACGGAGACCGTGCAAGGCAGCGCGGAGTTGCGGGAAGTGCTTGTGGACGACTCGGTGCCCGGTAGCAAGAAACGTGAAATCATCGCGGATCTCTTTTCCGGGGCGGACTCTCCTGAGGCAATAGCTATTGCTGCTTTGGTCATAGAGCGCGGCTCTGTCCGGCAGCTTGCTGAGGTCTACGCCGCCTTTAGCGAGATAGCCGAGGCGGAGCGCGGCATCGTTGTCGCGGAGGTCATCACGGCAGTTCCCATTACAGATTCGACCCGTGAGCTGCTAAAAGACAAGCTTTCGGCTGCGCTCGGCAAGCCTGTGTCGCTGCGCGAGAATATAGATGATTCAATTTTGGGCGGTATCCGCATTAATGTGGCGGGCCGGGTACTCGATGGTACCTTGCTCTCCCAACTGGATGAGATGCGCGCCGTTCTTTCTAGAGCACCTCAGGGAGGTGAGGCGTAAGTGGTAGAGATCAGCTCAAATGCAATAGCCGAGGTTCTCAAGAAGCAACTCGAGTCATTCCGGCCCGAGCTTGATGTCCGCGAAGTCGGCGAAGTCTTGCAAGTTGGCGATGGAATCGCCACAGTTGACGGCCTTAAGGGCGCGATGGCGGGCGAGCTTCTGGAGTTTTCGGGAGCGGGCGGCACCGTGCTCGGTATGGCGCTGAACCTGGATGAAACCAAGATAGGCGCCGTGCTGCTCGGAGATATAACCGCTATCGGTGCGAACGATACGGTAAGGACTACTGGCCGCGTGGTTGAGGTGCCGTCCGGAAAGGCGATGCTCGGTCGGATCGTCAACCCGCTGGGTATTCCCATCGACGGGAAAGGGCCGATCGCCGCTGAAGGGCATCGCCCAGTGGAGTTTCGCGCCCCTGGTGTCGTTGAGCGCAAGCCCGTTCACGAACCTATGCAGACCGGAATTATGGCTATCGATGCCATGATCCCAATCGGGCGTGGACAGCGCGAGCTTATTATCGGCGACCGCCAGACCGGCAAGACCGCCGTGGCTGTCGACACGATTATCAATCAGAGGGGCAAGGACGTAATCTGTATCTATGTGGCTATAGGTCAGAAGGCTTCCACTGTCGCGGGTGTCGTCGAGACGCTTGCCGAGCACGATGCCATGGACTACACGGTTGTGGTGGCCGCAAACGCCTCGGATCCCGCACCTCTGCAGTACATCGCGCCTATGGCCGGCTGTGCCATCGGCGAGTACTTCATGTATAACGGCGAGGACGGTAAGCCGGCTGGCAAGGATAACCCCGGTCGTCACGTTTTGTGTATCTATGACGACCTTTCCAAGCAGGCCGTAGCTTACAGGCAGATGTCTTTGACTCTCCGTCGTCCTCCGGGTCGTGAAGCTTATCCAGGTGATATCTTCTACCTGCACAGTCGTCTGCTGGAGCGGGCGGTAAAGCTAAACGACGATAATGGAGCAGGCTCCCTGACGGCACTGCCTGTCATTGAGACGCAGGCGGGTGACGTTTCCGCGTACATCCCGACCAATGTTATCTCCATCACCGACGGACAGATATTTTTGCAGTCCGACCTGTTTTTCCAGGGGATTCGGCCCGCGATCAACGTCGGTATCTCGGTATCCCGAGTTGGAGGTAACGCGCAGATCAAGGCAATGAAGCAGGTAGCTGGTTCATTGAGGCTGGATCTAGCTTCTTACCGGGAGCTGGCCGCGTTCGCTCAATTCGGCTCGGATCTCGACAAGGCAACCCAGTCCACACTGAACCGTGGGGCGCGTCTGGTGGAGCTCCTCAAGCAGGGTCAATATGTCCCATACCCTGTTGAGCGGCAGGTAATCGCGATTTTTGCGGGAACCAAAGGCTACCTCGACGATGTACCGGTGGAGCGCGTTCTTGCCTTCAGGGACGGACTCATCGACTTCGTTCAGTCAGTTCATCCCGAGATAGGACAGTCCATAGTTTCGGAAGGCCTACTCTCCGAGGAGACCTCCGCGAAGCTGGGGAAGGCCATTGAAGAGTTCAAGGCCCAGTTCTTGGCTGGAAGCTAGGGGCTGATATGCCAAACCTTCGCGATATCAAGAAGCGCATCGTCAGCGTGCACTCCACCCGCCAGATCACGCGCACCATGGAGATGGTGGCTACCGCCAAGATCAAGAAGGCACAGGAGCGCATTGAAGCGGCAAGGCCATATGCACTTTCGATGATGGAAGTATTGGGTAATGTCGCTCGGTACGCGAAAGATGTTGAGCATCCCCTGTTGGTGGTGCGCGAGGAGACTCAGAAAGTGGCAGTGATAGCCGTTGCCTCGGATCGTGGACTGGCGGGCGCGCTCAATAGCAACATCCTTCGGATGACCGAAAAGTTCATTGCGGAGAAACGGGCCCAGGGGGTTCCGGTAGACCTCATTACCGTAGGCAAAAAAGCGGGAGCGTACTTCCGCTACAGGGGAATCGAGCCTGCGGCGGCTTATCGCGATATCTCGGACAAGCCAACGTTCCTGGACGCCAAGTCGATCGCCTCACATGTGGTTCCTGCATACTCGGCAGGTGAGCTCGATGAAGTTGTTATCATCTTTAACCGCTTCAAAAATGTTGCGGAGCAGATACCCGAAGAGCACCGGCTACTTCCCGTGAGGGCGACGCTCCTCGAGGAAGTCGCTGAGGGCTCGGACGTTAGAGCCGAGTATATATTTGAACCCGATGCGCGTTCGGTTTTGGAGAACCTGTTGCCGACATACATTGAGACACTTATCTATCGAGCATTGATGGAATCGGCCGCCTCGGAGCACGGGGCACGCCGTAAAGCCATGAAGTCTGCGACTGACAACGCCAGCGACATGATCGGTAGCCTTACGCGCTCGTACAACAGGGCCCGTCAGGCCGCGATCACCACGGAGATCGCTGAAATCGTCGGTGGCGCGGCGGCCCTGGAAGATTAGATGAAAACGAAAGTGGAGGACACGCCCATGAATGTTGGACGTATCGTTCGTGTGGTCGGTCCGGTCCTGGACGTAGAGTTCCCGGCCGATTCGATCCCGGCGATCTATCATGCGTTGAAAGTGGATGCACAAACACCGATCGGCCATGTAAGTGTCGTGGCCGAAGTGCAGCAGCATCTCCCGGGCAACCAGGTACGCGCGGTGGCGATGTCTTCCACCGATGGCCTGCAGCGCGGCATCGAAGCGGTGGATACCGGCGCGCCGATGCAGATGCCCGTGGGTCCATCGACTCTTGGCCGCATCTGGAACGTGGTTGGTGAGCCCATCGACGGCAAACCGATGCCCGAGGTAGAGGACTACTACCCGATCCACCGTCCGGCACCGGCCTTCGATGACCTCGAGCCCAAGACCGAGATTTTCGAGACAGGGATCAAGGTCGTGGACCTGCTAGAGCCCTACATCAAAGGTGGTAAAACCGGCTTGTTTGGTGGTGCTGGTGTTGGTAAGACCGTTATTATCATGGAGCTGATCAACAACCTTGCGCAGGCTCACGGCGGTACATCCGTGTTCACTGGCGTTGGTGAGCGCACCCGTGAAGGAACCGATCTTTGGCTTGAGATGAGCGAGTCGGGAGTCATCGAGAAGACCGCGTTGATCTACGGTCAGATGAACGAGCCTCCGGGAGCTCGCTTGCGTGTCGGGCTTGCCGGACTGACATCCGCCGAGTACTTCCGTGATCAGGGCCAGGATGTCCTGCTCTTTATCGACAACATCTTCCGGTTTACGCAGGCCGGCTCCGAGGTCTCCGCGCTTCTCGGCAGGATGCCTTCTGCGGTAGGCTATCAGCCCACCTTGGCCACGGAGATGGGTGATCTGCAGGAGCGTATCACCTCGACTAAGACAGGCTCTATCACTTCGGTGCAGGCGATCTATGTTCCTGCGGATGACCTTACCGACCCTGCTCCCGCAACGGCCTTTACCCACCTTGACGCTACGACAGTACTCTCCCGCTCCATTGCGGAGCTCGGAATCTATCCGGCCGTCGATCCTCTGGCAAGCACATCGAGGGCACTGACTCCCGACGTGGTTGGAGCCGAGCACTATCGCGTGGCTCGTGAGGTTCAAAGGGTGCTTCAGCGCTACAAAGATCTGCAGGACATCATTGCGATTCTCGGAATGGACGAGCTATCCGAGGAGGACAAGCTCACTGTGGCGCGCGCAAGAAAGATGCAGCAGTTCCTCTCACAGCCATTCTTCGTTGCCGAGCAATTCACCGGAATGGCCGGCAAGTATGTTAAACTCGAGGACACTATTCGGGGCTTTGACATGATAGCCAAGGGCGAGTGCGACGATATCCCGGAGCAGGCATTTCGTTATGTTGGCGGGATAGAAGAGGTTTTTGAAGCTGCCGAGAAAATGAAGGCTACGGCCTGACGGGGAGGCGCAATGGAACGTACTCTCCTATGTGAGATTGTCACCCCGGAGCGGATCGTCTACGCCGGCGAGGTGAGAATGGTTATAGTGCCGACCATCGACGGTGAGATCGGCATATTGCCGCTGCATGCCCCTCTTGTCAGTGCGCTCAAGCCCGGCGAGATTAGGCTTCGTTACCCTAACGATGATGTTGAGTGGTTCGCTGTTTCGGGCGGCTACATACAGGTCTATAACGACAAGGTTATTATCCTTGCGGACCAGGCGATTCTGGCTTCTCAGATCGATGTAGATCACGTTCGACAAAGCCTAGAATTCACACAGCGTCGCCTTGATGAGCTGCCGGAGGCAGGCTCGCTCGAGTTTGACTCCTGCCAAGGTGACCTGAAGTGGTGTCAGCTACAGATTGATGTTGGTCGTAAGCAGCGCAGTTAGTGTAATTTTGGTGAAGATTGCTTAAGTAGCGACCAATCGGGTCGCTACTTTCGTATAATGAAGAGTGCAGACTAATTAATTTGCTATTTGCACGCAACCAGGAGAATGGAATCCGATGGCTCGAATACTGTTTGTAGCTCCTCCCTACCGATGCTGGGGAGTTCAAGTTATCGGTACCTGGCCACCCTTGCAGCTTGCATACATTGCGGGTGTTGCGTTGGACTCTGGTCATGAGGCTCGAATACTGGATGCGATGAACAAGGGCTACACCTTCGATGATGTCAAAAGGGAGATCGAAGGCTATCGCCCGGACTTTGTTATTACCCTCGACTACCTTCCTGTCTCCGGAGCCATCAGCACAGCGAGCGTTCCGGCAGCGCTTCAGACGTTAGCCATAGCCAAAGAGGTAAACCCCGAGGTGGTCACACTCATCGGCGGCCCTCATCCAACCTTTATGTATGAGGAGATATTTGCCGATCCCGACAATCGTGTGGACTTTGTCTTGCGCGGGGAGCTCGAAGAAACGTTTCGCGAGCTTATTCCAGCGGTCATCGAGGGTCGCTACGCCGAGGTTGCCGGTATCGCATATCGTGATGGCGACGGAGTGGTTGCTACGCAGATGCGGCCGCATATAGCTGACCTGGATACGCTGTCGCCGGCGTGGCATCTTCTGGATTGGAACGACTATCACTACAACATCGACCCCTGGGGTCGCATGGCTTCTATATTGACGACTCGGGGTTGCATGATGGCATGCTCCTTCTGCTCCCACAAGATGTTTTGGAGAGACGATTGGCGTGCGCGGGATCCCGAGAAGGTCGTCGATGAGATACGCCATCTCGTCGACGAGTACAAAGTCGAGTTCATCACGTTGATCGATCCTTACCCGACGCACGACAGGGAGCGGTGGGAAAGGCAGCTCGACTTGATTATCGAAGCCAAGATAGATGTGCACCTTCTTATGGAGACTCGTGTAGAAGATATCATCCGGGATGAGGACATCCTTCACAAATACTGTGAAGCAGGGATCATCCACATGTACCTTGGCGCGGAAAGCAGCTCCGATGAGATGCTTGCCAGCCTGAATAAGGGCACAGACGTGGATATGAACAAAAAAGCGATAGACTTGCTGCGCGAGCATGACATAATGACCGAGGCGTCGTTCATGATCGGCTTTCCGAATGAGACTCTGGAGAGCATAGACAAGACGGTGGCCGAAGCTATGCGGTTGAATCCGGATATCGCCGTCTTTCCGGTGATCACGCCTATGCCATTTACCAAGTTGCATGAAGACACAAAAGACCGAATACGCGTATTTGACTGGTCGAAATATAATCTTATAACGCCGATAATCGAACCGTATGAGATGTCCTTGGAGGATGTCTACCGCGCACTGGCCAAGTGCTATATGACGTTTTACCGCATGAAGATGACCGAGGTTTTTGCGATGAAAGATGGCTTCAAGAGGCGTTATATGATTAGCGCCTTCGAGCAGATGATGAAAGACTACGGCGAGCACTTTGATTTTCTCGGCGAGATGCCACATGGGATGCCGAAGTTCGGCGGACGGAAGTAGTTGACCCCCTAGCGCAGATTCGTTGAGCAGCAAGGGGGTAGACCATGCGGGATGAAACTATGACAGCCGAGGAAGTGAGGGAGCGCGTACGCGCCCTCGTAGAGTCGCGTGACTGGCTTGCGGTGCGTCGCCTGATGTCCGATACCTCGGTACCGGAGATCGCTGACCTGCTTCTCAGCATCGAAATGCCCGAGAGGCTTTTAGTATTTCGCCTTCTGTCGCGCGACACATCCAACGAGGTGTTTTCCTACCTCGACGGCCCGGATCAGGATGTCATCCTCGGCGGGCTGACTGATCGCGAAACCAGACGACTCCTTGCAGCAATGGCGCCGGATGACAGAACCGAGCTCCTTGAGGAGCTGCCCGGGGAGATCACCCAGAAGCTGTTGAACCTTCTGGCTGCAGACGATCTCGCGGAGGTTCGTCAGTTGCTTGGCTATCCGGAGGAAAGCGTTGGCCGTCTGACCACTACCGACTATCTGGCCATTCGCCCGGCGTGGACCGTGGCTCAGGCCCTCGATCACATCCGCAAGCGCGGTCGTGACTCCGAGACGCTCGATGTGCTTTACGTGACCGATCGAGCCTGGCACCTGACGGGCGTGTGCGAGCTTAGGACGTTGATACTCGCCGAGCCGGAGATGCTCGTCGGTGACATTATGGAGCCGGTGCACGCTACGCTTTCCGCCTTCGACGACCAGGAAGAGGCGGTCCGCAAGCTGCAGCGCCACGACGAGGTTGCCTTGCCGGTTGTGGATTCGGCAGGCGTACTGATCGGTATCGTTACTTCAGACGACCTGTTTGATGTTTTGGAAGAAGAGGTCACAGAAGACGTGCACCGCACCGCTTCGGTGGCGCCGCTACGCCAGAGCTATCGACGGTTGAGCGGGTTTGAGCTATACCGAAAAAGGATCGGCTGGCTGGCGTTTTTGCTATTCGTGAACTTGTTTTCTTCTTCGATAGTCGCAAGCTATGCCGAGATGCTCGAAGAGGTCATCGCGCTGGCGTTTTTCATCCCGATGCTGATCGCGTCGGGAGGCAATACCGGCTCGCAATCGGCGATGCTTATGGTTCGTGCGCTTGTGACTAACGACATCGCCATAGGACAGTGGTTCACGACGTTTATAAAAGAGATCGGAATAGGTCTGATGCTCGGAGTGACTCTTGCGGCCGGCGCCTACTTCCTCGGAGTGTTTCATGGTGACCCCATGATAGGCCTCGTGGTTGCCCTTTCGATGGCTGCGATCGTGCTTGTCGCCAATCTGATGGGAATGTCCCTGCCGTTCATCTTCACCCGGGCCGGGATGGATCCCGCCATGGCGTCAAGCCCGATGATCACCTCTTTTGTCGATGTCACGGGATTGCTCATCTACTTCTTTGTTGCGTCGTCGTTGCTCGGAATGGGCTAGTCAAGACCGCCGGCCGCCGGCCATCTCTGAATTGAAAGCCGAGGCCAAATGCCACAGCAACCGCGCACTATAGAGGAGATACTGCCGAAAAAGGCTGTCGTCTTGGGGCCTATGGCGGGTATTACCGACGCGCCATTTCGAGCCATCTGTAAAAAGCTCGGCGCATCCCTTACCTATACGGAGATGGTCAGTGCGAAGGGGCTTCACTACAATCCGCAGTCACGGGTATCGAACTCTCTTCTGACAGTAGCCGACCAGGAGGAGTACTGCGCGGTGCAGCTTTTCGGCGCGGAGACCGAAATATTGGCCGAGCAAGCCGCCGGCGTTGTCGAGCGGCTCGGCACACAGCTCGCGCTTATCGACATAAACATGGGCTGCCCCGTAAAGAAGGTAGTCAGCAAGGGCGAGGGCTGCGCTTTGATGTGCGACCCGGATTTGGCGGCGCGAATCGCTGGCAGCGTGGTAGGGGCGTGCAAGGTTCCCGTAACGGTGAAGTTTCGCTCAGGTTGGGACGCATCCTCGATCAACGCGGTGGACTTCGCCCGCCTGATGGAGTCGGTAGGGGTTGCGGCTGTCACTGTACATGCGAGAACCAGGGGTCAGTTTTACCAGGGACACGCCGATTGGAATCTGATCGCGGAGGTAAAGCAAGCTGTGCGGATTCCGGTTGTGGGTAGCGGCGATGTTTTCTCGGCGGATGATGTGGTGGCGATGTTCGAGCGAACTGGCGTCGATGCTGTGATGGTCGCGCGCGGCGCAAGGGGCAATCCGTGGCTCTTTCGCGAGGCACGGTCGTTACTGGATTTCGCCGAGAGGCTCGATCCGCCATCGCCGCTTGAGAGAGTGGATGTGGCGCGGGAGCATGTGGCCTCGGCGGTGAGGGCGGCGGGCGATGCGGCGGTGCTTCGGATGCGCAAGCATGTGGCCTGGTATATCTTTGGCTTGCCTGGCGCCAGGCAACTTCGTCACGAGCTCAATGTTGTCAAAAGCCCTCTCGATATCGACCGGTTACTCCTGGAGTATCGGGCATCTCTGGCGAATCAGGCTCAGCGAGGTAGAGGCTTATGACAGAGGAAGATAAAAACACAGATAAAGCTTTCGCGCATCACCGCCGAAAGGCGTTTCCCACATGGCTCAAGCGCCCGCTTGGCATCCCTGGTAAAGCGAGTATGGTCGAGGAAACGTTGGGTGACCTGAAGCTGAACACGGTATGCCACTCTGCAAAGTGCCCGAACCGGGCCGAGTGCTTCTCGGCAGGGACTGCGACCTTCCTGGTGATGGGCGATTCGTGCACCCGTAGCTGCAGCTTTTGCGCAGTGACTTCCCGGCGGCCTGAATCTCTCGATCCCGAGGAGCCGCTTCGAGTTGCAAAGGCCGCTAAGAGGATGCGGCTCGCGCATGTTGTCGTTACCATGGTCTCGCGCGATGATCTGCCCGATGGGGGAGCGGCTCACCTTGCAGGGGTCATCGATTCTCTGCGCCAAGCCGTGCCTTCAGCCACAGTTGAGGTGCTCACCAGCGATTTTCTCGGCGATCTCGCTTCGGTAAGGACAGTTGTTGGCGCCGAGCCGGACATTTTCGCGCACAACGTTGAGACCGTTCCTCGCCTGTACCCGGCTATTCGACCAAAAGCGCGATACGATCGCTCGCTTGAGGTTCTCGAGCATGCGGTCGCTGTATCCTCGGGTTCGATGAAGACGAAGTCCGGCCTTATGCTGGGATTGGGAGAGACCATCGATGAGACCCTGACAGTCTTGCGGGACCTGCGCTCGAAGGGGGTTTCGGTTGTGACCATCGGACAGTACCTTCAGCCGAGTGCGCGGCATTTTGTACCCGATCGATTTGTCGAGCCCGAGGTGTTCGATCTCTTGCGGGCCGAGGCGCAGCTTATGGGCTTTTCCGCTGTGGCTAGCGCTCCTTTTGTGCGCTCGAGCTATCGAGCCGGGGCGCTATTGTGAGGTAAGCCTTCTACTGAGACTCACGTTTGCGCTTGGTGTCCGCCTTGATGGCAAGAAGTACGATTGTAACTGCGGCCAAAACCGCCCCGACCACAAGCGGGAAGAGTATCCCTCTGTGTTCTTGAGGCGCGCCGTCCGCAGCGAGCGAGCCGTCGATATTATCGGCCGGAGCGTAACCCACCCTGAGCTCAAAGGTGTCTCCTGCCGCTACATCGCGGTACTCCCTGTAGAAGACGATCTTGTTGTCCCCGGCTCGCCCGGCCAGAATATTTGCTGGCCCGGTCGTCATAGTTGATCCGGGAGGCACGACTATTCCCAGGCGGACAACGGGAAGCGCAGTTGGCGCTTGCCACTCGACCATCGCTTCGGTGAAGCCCTCTTGCGGCGTCACTTTCCCGCCAGCTTCTATCTCCAGCTGCAGGGTTCTAGATTGAGTGAGTACCGCGCGAAAGGTCTCGAAGCTGTCGTTATACGGTATCCTGCGGTACTGTACCCAGGGGTTGTTCTCCAGTGCTCCGCCGAGAACCTCGCCAGCCCACAAGATCTCTCTTCCGACAGGAACCATTACGTCGACCTCGGCCGGCAAAGGGGCGTTTTCCGGCAGAATCGCAGTCACAAACAGTAGCCCATCAGGGAAGTTCTCCAGAGCGGTATCGAGACTCACATTCACCTCTTGCACTGCGACCGGGGCCGCGGATGCTGGATGGGGAAAGTGGAGTGCGCATATCGCTAGAGTGATTGATAATATTGCAGTAAGTGATGCGGTTTGGATAGATTTCATTTTTGTGGGCGCCTTACACTTGGTTTTGACTTGGGCTCGCAACAGTTTAGCATGCGTGGTTTTTGTTGAGCACTCTAAAAGATGCCGACCTTGCGCCTGCGGGACACTGATCAATTTGAGCAACATGGGTACGAAGGGGACGCTATGGACAGTGTGGACGAGTTGGATATTTACGAAGCGGAAAAGCGACTTGCCTTGTATAACGAGTACCGTGACGCAGCTCGTGTTTTCAGCTACTACGTTGAAACCGAGCTTAGGGCTTACCTTGCCAATGAAGTGGAGGTAGAGCCGGTTGCCGGTCCAGGAGGCGTGTACTTCAAGGTGACTCTGGCCGATGTCTGGATATACGAGGCCGAGCGAATCAATCGCTTCGTCTCTCAGACTGTGATTTATTCAGTAGGCGACGTGCACGTACAGAGGCTCAGATCTGATGGAGAGTGAGGGCCCCTTGGTACATCACCCCGCGGAGTTGCCTTCAGAGGAGAAATCGGCGGCCTTACGCATAGACGCGCTACGCGAGGAGATTGAGCGTCACAATCACCTCTATTACGGCCTGGACGCTCCTGAGATCAGCGATTCCGCCTACGATGATCTGGTTGCGGAGCTAAAAAGGCTCGAAGAGCAGTTTCCGCAGCTTATCTCGGCAGATTCACCCACTGCCACGGTAGGCGCAGGTCACGCGAGGCTCTTTGAGCAGGTGCAGCACTCCAGGCGGATGTACTCCCTGGACAACGCGATGGATATCGCAGAGCTTACCAAGTGGCTGGCCAGGATCAGGGAGTCTGTCTCGGCGAGCTCATGCGCATTTGTTTGTGAGCTGAAGATCGATGGATCATCTGTCGCATTGACGTACTCCGATGGGGCGTTGAGGCGCGCCGCCACGAGGGGCGACGGCCTTACAGGCGAAGATGTAACAGCGAACTTGCGGACGATTGATGACGTTCCGGAGAGACTTGCGCTGCACGGCGCCGCGGACGTCGAGGTGCGCGCCGAGGTTTTCATGCCGCTCGCCAGCTTTGAGCGGTTGAACCTCGAGCAAGAAAAAGCCGGAGCGCCGCTTTTCGCCAATCCCCGAAACGCGGCAGCCGGGTCGCTCAGGCAGAAGGATCCGCGGGTCACCGCCTCTCGCGAGCTGGCGACATACGCCTACGGAATCGCCGATCCTGCGGTCTTGGGGCTGAAGCGCCAAAGCGAGGTTCTCGGCTGGCTTGAGAGGGCGGGACTCAAGGTCAATCCGGAGACTCGCGCCTGTGCGGATGAGGCTGCCGTATACGAGTACTGTGAAGCGGCGCTGGCCAGACGCCATGAGCTTCCATACGAGATCGATGGCGTGGTCGTCAAAGTTGACGAACTCGCCGTCCAGGAGCGACTCGGCTATACAAGCAAAGCCCCTCGATGGGCGATCGCGTACAAGTTCCCTCCTGAGGAAAAGACTTCGATATTGCGAGATATTCGCGTGCAGGTCGGCAGGACAGGGGCGCTGACGCCCTTGGCCGAGTTCGATCCGGTAAAGGTTGCTGGATCCACGATTGCAAGAGCGACGTTACACAATATCGACGAGATCAGGCGTAAGGATGTTCGCATCGGGGATACCATAATCGTGCGCAAGGCCGGCGATGTGATTCCCGAGGTGGTCGGACCGATATTGGGCATGAGGCCTCCGGAGGCCGAAGAGTGGCAGATGCCGGAGAAGTGCCCCAGTTGCGCCGGCCAGATATGGAAGCCGGAAGGGGAGGTGGTCAGCCGTTGCATCAACGCGAGCTGCCCCGCACAAAGATTCGAGAAGCTGGCGCACTGGACCTCCCGAGCGGCAATGGACATCGACGGCATGGGAAGCGAGATCATCGCACGCCTGATTGCCGAGGACCTTGTTCACGACGTCAGCGACTTCTATCGCCTGAGCTTCGAGCAGCTCGCCGCTTTGGATATGGGCCGCACAAAGAAAGACGGCTCTGCCGTAACGCTCGGCCCGGTCATGGCGGAAAAACTCATGGCAGCCATAGATGACTCCCGCATGAGGCCTCTGTCAAGGGTGCTTGTCGGTCTCGGGATTCGGCATGTCGGCGTTACAGTCGCCGAGTCGCTCGCGCAGCGGTTCAGATCTATCGAGGCTCTCGAAGATGCGCTTGCCGCCGAGAAGAGCGGCCCGTCCGGCAACGTCGAGCAACCCGTTGTCCACGACCCGATCGCTGACATCGAGGGCGTGGGTCCTGTGATTGCATCGAGTGTCCGAGCGTTCTTTTCGAACCCCGAGAATGTGGCGATCGTAAGCAACTTGCGCAGCTTCCGGGTTAGAATGGAGGAGGAAGCGGCAGAGCCTAAGGGTCAAGGCACGCTCTCCGGTCTTACCTTCGTGCTCACTGGAACACTGGAGGGCATGAAGAGGTCGGAGGCCGCGGCTCGGCTCAAAGCGCTTGGAGCCAGGGTGACCGACTCCGTTAGCGCGGGGACCTCATACTTGGTGGCCGGCGATAATGCCGGAAGCAAGCTGGACAAAGCAAGAAAGCTTGGTGTGCCGGTTATAGATGAGAGTGCCCTGATTGAGATTCTTGAGACAGGCGAAGCTCCGAAACCCGAAGCTTTTTGAGAGGATAAGGTATGGCGATTTCAGAAAAACAAGTGCGTCACGTGGCCTTGCTGGCGCGAGTCGCTCTAACGGATGAGCAGGTCAAGAGTTTTGCTCAAGACCTCAACTCCATTCTCGGCCACGTGGACTCGATTCAGCAGCTCGATCTCGACGGCGTAAAGCCCACAGCGCACCCGCTTGACTCGATCAACGTCATGCGCGCCGACGAGGTGCGTCCCGGTCTCTCGCGTGAGCAGGCGCTAAAAAACGCTCCCGACACAGATGGGGTCGCGTTCGTCATTCCGCGCATCATTGGCCCGGGCGGTGAAGCGTGAGACTCGACGAGTATACGCGCCTAAGCGCAACCGGGCTTCGCAGGGGCATAGTCGCGGGCGATTTCAGCGCAAGAGAGGTTGCCGAGGCGTCACTTCGCACAATTGAGGCCACCGATGGCGTGATCGGAGCATTCAATCAACTCACCCCCGAGCTGGCGCGAGCCGCCGCCGAAAAGATCGATGAGGCCAGAGCTCAATCTGTGCGCTCAGGCGAAGATCCCGACCTTGCCTTGCCGCCCCTTGCAGGCGTGCCGGCTGGGCTCAAGGACAACATGAACCTTCTCGGGACGCGCACCACCTGCAGCTCCCGAATGCTCGAAGGGTATGAAAGCGTATACGACTGCACCGCCGCCCGCAGATTGATCGACGCGGGAGCGTTGCCGGTGGGTAAGTGCAACATGGATGAATTCGCTTTTGGGAGCTCTACCGAGAACTCAGCCTTCCGATTGACCCGCAATCCCTGGGACACAGAGCGCGTCCCTGGCGGGAGCAGTGGAGGAAGCGCAGCGTGTGTCAGCTCCGGTCAGGTCACGATCTCTTTGGGCAGTGACACGGGCGGATCGGTCAGGCAGCCCGGCGCGCTTACCGGCACCGTTGCCGTAAAACCAACGTACGGCCGGGTCTCGCGGTACGGCCTGGTGGCTTTCGGAAGTTCTCTGGACCAGATCGGACCCTTCGCTCGAAGCGTTGAGGATGCGGCACTCGTGTTGCGCGCGATCGCCGGCTTCGATTCTGCTGATTCAACCTGCGTGAATATACCCGTTCCTGATTACACGGCGGCGGCCCGCGCCGGCATTGCCGATGGCGGCGTGAGCGGACTTAAAGTCGGGCTTGCAACCGGCCTTCTGCACGCCGATGGGTGCGCAGCCGAAGTCCGCGAAGCGACGCTGAAAGCGGCCGACATCTACGCTTCGCTCGGCGCGCAAGTCGACGAAGTCGAGCTTCCCAGCGCGACTCACGGGCTTTCGGCGTATTACATCATAGGCCCCGCCGAGGCCAGCTCGAACTTGGCCAGGTTCGACGGTGTGCGCTATGGGCACAGGGTGTCGGATCCGAGCGACATCCTCGATCTGTACATGCGCTCCCGCTCCGAGGGATTCGGACCTGAGGTCATCCGCCGCATAATGCTTGGGACCTACGCGCTTTCCGCCGGATACTACGACGCCTACTACGGCCAGGCGCAGAAGGCCCGCACGTTGATCAAGCAGGACTTCACCCGCGCTTTTTGCGATTTCGACATTATCTTGACTCCGACTTCGCCGACGGTGGCCTTCAAGTTCGGCGAGAAGTCTTCCGATCCGCTGGCCATGTATCTTGCCGACATCTACACGATTCCGGTGAACCTGGCAGGTCTGCCGGCAATGAGTGTCCCAGCTTCCTTGTGTCCCTCAACTGGACTTCCGATAGGGGTTCAGATCATCGCCGATTACTTCGCCGAGGAGACCATGTTTCGCGCGGCGGCCGCTTTCGAGAGAGTGGCAGAGTTCAAATGTATGCCGGCGGGGAATCATTCTCAATAGATGTGATATTGCCCGATGGGAGGAAGCTCATGACTGAACACAACGACAAGGACGCGAAACAGGGCGTGGAAACCGGATTGATTGAGAAGGCTTTTCTGATGGGTCTCGGCGCAACCGTATTTGCGCGGGAAAAGGCAGAAGAGCTCGCCGACGAGCTTATAAAGCGCGGCCAGATAACCAAGAGCGACTCCGAAGGATTCGTTGGCCGACTCTCCGACAAGGCTGATGAAACCACGTCCTCGCTCGGCAAGGCTATCGCGAAAGAGACCACGAAGGTTATCGAGGCCATGGGTCTTGCGTCCCAGAAGGATGTGGAGCGCCTTCAGGTCGAGCTCACCGAGATCAAGGCGCTTCTCGCCGCTCGCAGATCTGATTCCGATGGCCCGATAGAGCCGTGAGAGTCAGGGGCCAGAGCTCCGCAGACAAGATGCGGCAATTCGAGCGGCATCGGGAGATAATTAAGGTGCTCGCCGAGGAGGGCTTGCACATTGTGATAGCCGCTGCTGGCCTGCGAAGGTTCGGCCCGATACCCAAGCACGCCCCGAAAACCCAGCCCGACTCTGAGGTGACGGTTGAAGAGAGGATCCGGCGGACGCTGGAGCGCCTCGGCCCGATGTTTGTGAAGGTCGGACAGGCTATCTCGACCCGCACGGACGTAATCTCGCCGGAGCTGGCCACCGCGCTCTCAAAACTGCAGGACGATGTGGCGCCCGAGTCATTCGAGGTCGTTCGCTCGGTCATCGAAGCCGAGCTCGGCGCTTCGCTCGAGGAGCTGTTTGCCCACTTCGATGAGGTCCCTGCCGCGTCTGCCTCTATAGGGCAGGTCCATAAGGCAACACTCTTTGACGGATCCAGCGTGGCGGTGAAGGTTCAAAGACCTGGTGTTCAAGGCATTGTCGAGCGAGATATCGGGATCGTGACCTCACAGGTCAGGTGGCTGGATGCGCATACCGATGTTTTCGGGGATATCGATGCGGTATCGATAGCCGATGAGTTCGCTCTGGCCGTACGCGAGGAGCTTGATTACATCAAGGAGGCGTCCAACGCCGAGATGTTATGGCGAGCGTTTCGGGATGATGAAAGTGTGGCGTTCCCACGCGTTCACTGGGCAACTACAACGTCGAAGGTGCTTACCCTGGACTGGCTGGATGGAGTTCGGATGAACCGGCTCGAGGAGCTTGATAGCTCCGGAGCCAATCGCGCTATCTTAGCCCAACGGGGCATCAACTGCTACCTTCGGCAAATGCTTGAGCTCGGCTACTTCCATGCCGACGCGCATCCAGGAAACTACTTTGCTCTCCCTGATGGGCGGGTCGGTTTCACCGACTTCGGGCGAATGGGCTGGATATCCGAGGAGTCTCGGCACCGCTTTATCGATCTGGTGTGGGCCGCAATAAACAGGGACTATGGCCTGGCGACAGATACTCTTGTCGCCGTGGGCAACAACCCGGCGGTCGATGATGTCGCACTTAGGCGAGAGGTTGGTCGCCTGATCAACAAGTATCATGGCCGCGAATTGGGGCGCATCAACTTCGCTGAGCTTTCTGCCGAGATGCTGGGGTTGATTCGAAACTACTCGCTGGGGGTCCCGAGTGATTTTGCACTTATTCTCGGCACCTTTGTTGTGCTTGAGGGAGTGGGTCGTATGCTCGATCCCGAGTTCGATTTTGCGACTACGGCTAAGCCCTACATTACGCAAGTCGTTCAGGAACGCTCGAGCCCCGAGGTTCTTGCTGGCCGAGGGCTTAGGGCATTCGGTCACGCGATGCGTGTGCTGGAGCAACTTCCGGATTCAGCAGACCGGGTGCTCAGGAGATTGTCCAAAGGCGAGGTAAAGGTTTCGGTAAGAGTCACTGGCTACGATGATCTGTTGAGCAGGCTTCAAGAGCTGGTGAACAGACTGGCGTTTGCAATTATCGTGGCGGCCCTGATAATCGGTTTCGCTTCACTTCTTAGCGCCGCGGGTGCACCTGCGTGGGTGCAGTATGTTGGGCAGATCGGACTTTTTGCCGCCTTCGGGATCAGCTTCTGGTTTTTCGGCTCGATAATTCTTGCCAGACTTCGGGGAAGGAAGCGCTAAGGCCTTTAAGTTCGAGTAGAATCGCATGGCGAGATGTCCATGCGTTCCCGGGCATATACACGAAGCATTACCTGCGATATTGGATTGAAAGGACATTTGTGTGGCAAAGGAACGGCTATATGAGCTACTTACTCAGTGGGAAGCCGTCATAGGCCTCGAGATACACACTGAGCTGACCGCATGTGACACGAAGATGTTCTGCGCATGTCCGGTAGAGTTCGCCGGCGAGCCCAACACGCGGGTCTGTCCGGTTTGCCTTGGGTTGCCTGGGGCGTTGCCGGTACCAAATGAGCGCGCCATTGAGCTTACCGTTCTCGCGGGACTTGCAACCTCGTGCGAGATAGCGCTCGAAAGCAGGTTTCACAGGAAGCAGTATTTCTATCCCGACATGCCGAAGGACTATCAGATATCCCAGTACGATCACCCTTTTTGCGTTCAGGGCACCATAGATATCCAGATCGATGGCCGAGGAGTCGAGCAGCGAGTAGACCGTGAGCACTCTTCCGGTGTGACTTTGATCGGGCAAGACGCAAGCGCCTATACCACGCAAATCGGCATCACGCGCATACACCTCGAGGAGGACACCGGCAAGATGATTCACGTCGGCGGAGCGGAAGGCCGGCTTGCTGGCGCCACGCACTCCCTCGTGGACTTCAATCGCGCTGGGACGCCCCTCATTGAGCTTGTCACAGAGCCCGATATCCGGACTCCCGAGGAAGCCCGACGCTTCGCTCAGCAGCTGCGACTGACCTGGCTGACCCTTGGGATATCCGATTGCAACATGGAGGAGGGCTCCATGCGAGTCGATGCGAACGTAAGCGTTCGCAAGCGCGGCGAGACGACCTTCGGGGTCAAGGCCGAGATCAAGAACTTGAACTCGTTTAAATCCCTCCATGATGGAGTCGCGCACGAAATCGTCAGGCAGATCGACACACTCGAGTCGGGCGGTGTGGTCGTCCAGGAGACGCGCCACTGGGATGCTTCCGCAAAACGCACTACAAGCCTGCGCAGCAAGGAAGAAGCGCACGATTACCGGTACTTTCCGGAGCCGGATATGGTTCCGTTCGAGTTTTCAGCGCAGTGGGTAGAGGCGCTTCGAGAGAAGCTGCCGGAGCTTCCCGTAGCGAAGCGCGAAAGATACATGCGCGACTTCGGGCTCTCGGCATATGACGCCAACATCCTTGTCAGTGAAGGGGATCTCTCATCGTTGTTCGAGGCTACAGTCGAGATCGTGAGTCCCGCAAAAGCAAAGGCCGTCGCCAATCTGGTGCTCAATGACGTCTCGGCGCTGTTGAATCTCGAAGGAAAAAGCGTGCATGACCTCTCTATCACTCCGTCGTCGCTGGCGGAGCTGGTTTCGCTTGTGGATAGCGGGTCCATATCGAGCAGACAGGCCAAGGAGGTGTTCGCCGAGATGGCCGAGACGGGGCACGCGCCAGGATCGATCGTCGAGGCTCGCGGTATGCGACAGGTGAGCGACTCCTCGGCGATTGAGGAAGCGGTCGACAGGGTGCTTCAGGCGCACCCCGGGCAGGTCGCTAGCTTCCGTGGAGGTAAGGCCGGGCTACTCGGCTTCTTTGTGGGCCAGGTGATGCGCGAGACAAAGGGACAGGCCAACCCGAACATCGTCAATGAGCTGCTTCGCGAGAAGCTGGGCCAGTAGCGCTCCGACCGGTAAGAACGCATCTGTAAGACTGCGAGTACCCATTCGGGAGCTTGTCGGGTATATTGTGTGCTCAATAGCTTGAAAAACCGTAATAAGGAGCGAGCATCATGGGAAGCGAAAGCGCAAAGTCGTTTGCAGTGGTGACTGACAGTACCGCCGATATCCCGCGACACGTCTATGAGGAGCGGAATATCACGGTGGTTCCCCTCTACGTGAATTTTGGCGATGAGTCCATGCTCGACGGAACGCTATCCCAGGAGGAGTTCTTCGCTCGCATGGCGGCTTCGCCTGCTCTGCCGACGACATCACAGCCATCGGTAGGCGCTTTCAAAGAGGCTTACGAGCGGCTGTTGCAGACGGTAGACGAGGTCGTGTCGATTCACATCTCGAGCAAGCTGTCCGGGACGCTGGACTCGGCACGCCAGGCCGCCGAGAGCTTTAACGGGCGTGCACACGTTTTCGACTCCCGCAACCTTTCTGGGGGGCTGGCATTCATGGTGCACGATGCTGTGGCCGCCGCCAAGGAGGGGTTGAGCCCTCAGGCGACGATCGAAAGGCTTGAGGGTATTCGGGATCGGGTCAAGATGATCGTCGGATTTGATTCACTTGATAATCTGGTAAAAGGCGGTCGTATCGGCAAAGTTTCGGCCTTTCTCGGTTCCATGCTCAACCTCAAGGTGACAATCACGGTCGATCCGGAAGGCGCTTTTCAGCCTGTGGCCCGCACCCGGGGTGAAAAAGCCGCTCTCGAGCATACTATCGAGTGGGTGGCAAACCAGATGGGCAGTGCCCGTACGGGGAAATTCTATGTCCTTCACGCCCTGTCCGCTGAGCGTGCCGAGCGCCTGCGGGACGATATCGCGAAGCGATTCGAGGGCAGTGAGGTCGCCGTTTACGAAGTAGGCTCCGTTATAGCTGCTCATACCGGAACCGCATGGGGTGTTGCGGTTCTGCCCGCTGACTGAATCGCGAGCAGGGATTTGCCGCGTTGCGCCGGCGGTACGCTCTGGCTCACTGCCCCTAGGAGTCGCTGCGCATCCTGAGCACTCGAAGCGCGTGTCCCGCAAGATGCGGCGCATAGAGGATCGTCCTCGCGAACTGCGCGAGCGCTTGTGAAACCAGCGGCTCTTCAGGAGTGTCGGCAGAGAGCTTGCTGAGCCGGATAGCGTTTTCCGCCAGCAGCGAAGGCGCTGCGGGGTAAGACGTGTCTGCTGTTTCCATCGGCGCCATGGGCAAGAGATGATTCCCGGAGACAGCCACAAAGCCTGAGTCGCCGGCGAAAAGCCTGACAGTTTTAGCCTGAAGCCGCCTCGCCGCAGCGTACAGCGGTTCTTGCCGGGTGTGCTCAAACGCGCTCAAGCAGGCGGCTGTTGTGGCGGCATAATCCTCGAGGAAGCGCAATGACGCAACACTACGATCGTCAGGCTGGCGCACGAGCTCGTTGCCTTTGAGGCAAGTCGAGAGTATCCACTCAAGCGTGTCCAGGCCCGATTTCACCATAGCGTCGTCGCCGAATGCGACGCCTGCCTCTACCAGTCCTCGGGAGGCGATTGCGTTGTATGAGGTGATGACGTTGCCCGCCGCAGAGCAGTATCCACCCTCGGGGTGCGAAAGATCACGCCCCAGGAACTCGAAGATCGCTTGTGCCGCAAGCCGGTAACTGTCGTCGCTGTCGATTTTGTGGAGCGTGGCCAACGTAGACAGGAACGCCCCCTGATCGCCGAGGGCTTTCTCCGAAGATGGCTTGCGCCACTCCCTGTCTTCGGTGTAGCGGAAGATTCCCCCGGCCTCGCGATCAAATAGTCCGCCGTCGAGTATCGACTGAACCCAACGGGAAGCGGCCTCTAACTGCCAAGACTTTTTCGTGGATTGGTGCGAGGCGAGTAGGAAGTCTACCACCGTAGGCTGAGGATACTTCGGGCCTTCCCCAAGCCCGCCGAAGGAAAGATCGAGCATCCCGCGAATCCTGTCAGCCGCTTCTTCGGCGTCGCGTACCGTAAGCTCACTTGCGTCCACCGAGTATATGTTTTGCATCAACGCCAATGCGTCTGCTCCGGCTGCCTCGGCATCCTCTCGCCTAAGTATCCAGGACTCCATAGCTGAAGCGGCCGCGTCAATTGCGCTTGGCCCGCTTGACTCCGATGCGATTCTTGGCAGGTAAGCCCAGCTAAGAAAGGGTAGCGCGTCAGGCAGGAGGAAAACGTTTAGCGGCCACCCGCCGATTCCCGTACTTGCCCCCGCGTACGTCTGATAGAAGGAGTCGATGTCAGGCCTTAGATCCCGATCGACCTTTACGCACACGAACTGGCGATTGACAAACCCGGCAAAGCTCGAGTCGTTGAAAGAATCAACCTGCATAGCGCGGCACATATGACAGGCCTGATGGCCTATCGATAGAAAGATCGGCCGACCCAGTTTGGCAGCCCGCTTGAAGGCCCGGCTATCCCACGGGCGCCAGTTGACCAGGTCTGTCGAGTGTGCAGCTAGATGAGCTGATCGTTGCTCGGCAAGTCGGTTTTGAGTCGGTTGCTCTGACTCCTCGGTCACGAGCTTCCTTTGGTCGAGGACGCTCTCCTCAATGCTTGCGCGAATCTCTCCTGCCTGAATCTGTGCTCCTCGGCGGCATAGTGGGCGGTTACCACATCCACTGCCCTATCTCCGTTGCGTGCTCTGTTACCAGCAGCCGAGTCTGTTGTCCCGGCATTGGAGATGGCGCTTTGTTCGGAAGCGTTCAATCGATTCATGTTCCCCCGATCCGTCGGTGCACAAATTTTGAAAGAAGAACCGTTGAAACTATACCCCTAATTGGCCCAAATCGCAGCCAATATCGAATAAGATTCTCATTAATCTGATTAGCGGCGTTTAGAGCTGAGGAGACCCAAGTGATGCACAGTGCGGCAGGCGGCCACTCCGGACTTCTCGCAGACATGTACCAGCTGAGCATGGCTCAGGGGTATTGGCTTACCTCGGCAAGTGAGATGGAGGCCTCGTTTTACGTTTCTTTCAGGGAAAATCCGTTTGGCGGCGGGTTTACGCTCTTTTGCGGCTTGGAGCAGGTTCTCGATCACCTGGAAAGACTCAGGTTCAGCGACTCTGACATCGAACATCTCGCCGGAATGACAGGTTCAGATGGCGCACCGCTATTCGATGCGGGCTGCCTGAAGCGCTTTCGGGAATTTAGATTCAAAGGCGACGTGGACGCTGTTGCCGAAGGCACCGTTGTATTTCCGGGAGAGCCGGTTCTCAAAGTGACCGGCCCCATCGCCGATTGCCAGCTGGTTGAAAGCGCGACTCTAAACACACTCAACTTCCAGTCGCTTGTCGCGACCAAGGCATCAAGGGTCTGTCTTGCCGCCGGAAAAGACCCGGTCGTGGAGTTCGGACTTCGCCGAGCCCAGGGACCTGACGGTGCGCTTTCGGCGAGCCGGGCAGCGTACGTCGGAGGGTGCGTAGCTACCTCCAACACACTTGCATCGAGATTTTTCGGCATACCTGCTGCAGGAACTCATGCTCACAGTTGGGTTGTCGCCTTCGACGAAGAGGAGGAGGCTTTCGAGGCGTTCGCGCGGACCATGCCAGGCAACTGCACATTCCTGGTTGACACCTATGACACCTTGCGAGGAGTTCGAAGGGCCGTCGATGTCGCCAAACGCATGCGGCTACGCGGTCAAGAGATGGCGGGTATCCGTATAGACTCCGGAGATTTGGCGTATCTTTCCGTGGAGGCAAGGAAGATTCTGGATGAAGGCGGTTTCCCCTCGGCGAAGATCGTTGCCAGCAATGAGCTGGACGAACATGTGATCACCAGCTTGAAAAATCAAGGCGCGGCTGTCGATATTTGGGGCGTGGGCACCAAGCTCGTGACCGCATTCGATCAGCCCGCGATAAGCGGCGTATACAAGCTTTCGGCGGTCAGGCGCAGGGGTGGCGAGTGGGTGCCGCGCATCAAGATATCGGAGCAGACGGCGAAGGTCACCATCCCTGGCATCCTTGGTGTACGGCGTTATTTTTCGGAAGATGGAATCGCCGGCGACATGGTGTATGACCTCCACGCGCCGCCTTCTGCCGAGGCGTGCATGATCGACCCTCTAGATGTTACGAGGCGCAAGTGTTTCGACGCGAAGCAAGGGTACACTGACATCCTCCGCCCTGTCCTGCGTGGGGGCGGGAGAACAGAGCCGCAAGAGCCGCTTGAGAGCATCAGGAGCCGGGCTATATCGGAGGTCGACGCGCTGGACCCTGCTATCAAGCGCTTCTTGAACCCGCAAGGATATCCAGTGGGACTGGAGAGCTCATTATACGAGCGGAGAAAAGATCTTATTATGCTGCACAGGAGCGACCCGGACCAAAAGAGATGAAACTGCTTGCTCGGCTTTTTGCGGGCGGCTGGGAATATCTGTAACAGGAGGTATCGCCGATGGACGCACTTGTGTTGGTGGACATCCAAAACGACTTTATGAGCTCTGGCGCTCTTGCTGTTCCGCGTGCCGATGAAGTGGTGCCGGTGGCAAACGCGCTTATTCAGCGGTTCGGAAACATGGTTATAGCGACACAGGACTGGCACCCCCCCCGGGCATCTGAGCTTCGCTTCTTCTCATAGCGGAAAGGCGCCTGGGGATGTAGTGGAGATCGATGGCGTCCAGCAGACGCTCTGGCCGGATCACTGTGTTCAGCAGAGCGCCGGCGCGTCGTTTCACTCGGGACTGGACATCTCCGGCATTCACCATGTCGTCCGCAAGGGAGCCGATCCCAGGATCGATAGCTATAGCGGGTTTTTCGACAACGACCGGCGCCACTCGACAGGGCTGGAGGTTCTGCTGAAGCGGCATCGTGTCTCGAGACTGCTGCTCGCCGGAGTTGCTACCGATTACTGTGTGTTGTTTACAGCGCTCGATGCCAAGAGACTTGGCTTTCAGGTCGTGGTTGTCAAAGACGGGTGCCGAGCCGTTGGTTTGGCTCCCAATGATGAAAGTGATGCGTGGACGCGCATGAAGCAGGCGGGCTGCCACGTCATTGCCATTGCCGATGTGGTCGGTGCATGAGCGTGCATCAGAATAGCTCTTGCAAGTCCCGCATCGCCTCGGTCGCGTTTTCAAGGCACCAATCTTCAAGCGACATGAAGAAGTTAGGATGCACAGGTACGCCCATCGCTACGAAAAGGTCGACTATCGATTCGAGAAGATAATCGCTGAACAGAACCGCCTCAATGAGATCGGGGTTCATGAAATCGGTGGTAATCGGGGTCGGTGTCCAGAAATGCTTGACGTCGCCATCCCGAACGATCAGGTCGAGCACCAGGTTGCCGGCGGTGGTCACTACTACGGAGTATTCGTCTTCTATGCTCTTTTCCAGTGCCGCCATGTTCTTCTCGAGACCCGCTACCCGTGTCAGGGTATCCTCGTCGACAGCCATGACAAACGGGGGCGCGGGCAGCGACTTGAACAGCTCGCGCATGTTCACGGCACATATCAAGGCGCGATCGGGAACCGACTTCAGCAGAAGTTCGAGAGCGATGTTGGCTTCCAGCGCCGAGGTTGAATTAAGCACGATCATAAACATGTAGCATGTTTCATCGTTATAGTAATCGCGTATCAGTGCAAGACCGCGCGATGTCTTGATCACCGTATCATCCTCCGGGCGTGCTTGACTCGTGTTGCATGTGATCATGCTTGTATCGAATCTATCGGCAGGCATGCCGGAGAGCTGAAGCGTGCACGAGACGAAAGGCTGGAGTAATCTTTAAAGGACGGTTCGTCCATCGAGGTCAGGAGTAAGCGAAGATGAAAGTCGTTGCCATAAACGGGTCGCCGAGAGTAGGCGGCAATACCGCTTCACTCGTGAATATGGTGTTCGAGCCACTCGAGGAGGCGGGTATCGAGTGCGTCCAGATGCAGACCGCCGGGAAGGTGGTTTTGGGGTGCACCGCGTGCTCGGCCTGCTATAAGAGGGCAGATGGCCAGTGTCATGGCCGAGATGATTTCGTCAATGTCATCATCGAGGAGCTCAAAGAAGCCGACGGCATCATCCTGGCTTCTCCTGTTTATTTTGCCGATGTGAGTAGCGACATGAAAGCGGTGATCGATCGGGTCGGGTATGTGTCCAGGGCCAACGGTAGTACTTTCGCTCGAAAGCCCGGAGCGGCGATCGTTGCGGTCAGAAGGGCGGGGGCCATCCATGCGCTAGACACAATGTCTCACTTCTTCCTTATCGGCGAGATGATGATGGTTGGTTCGAGCTACTGGAACATCGGAGTCGGGCGGCAACCGGGCGATGTCTTGCAGGATGAAGAAGGCGTGAGGACAATGCGCCGCCTTGGCGAGAATATGGCGTGGTTGCTCGGCAAGTTGAAGCAGGAAGGCCGGTAGCCGCTAAATGGAGACGCTGCTTGTGGCTTTAGCGGGCGTGGCGGGAGCCGTGGGAGGCATGTTTGCGGGACTGGCCGTGGGCGAATGGACTCGCGCTCGAGCGTCCTTTGTCTTTTGGTTGACGGGGATAGGCATCGTTTTGGCCGGTTCGTTTGTGGTGCTGACCGGCCAGTTGATAGGGGTGCTCTATTTGGCTGTTGCCGGTGTGGGGCTGACCGGAGGCGGGCTTACCGGCCTGAAGTACGGCTCGGGCAGGACACGGCTGCGTCATCCCGGCGCGGATGAAAAGACGGGCGGTTCTCGGAAGAAAACCTGACTTACGAGCTGCGGTCGAGCCGGAGCAGTTGTCTTAGCCTGTCGGGGCGAAAGTCGACACATACCTGTTCGCCGACTTCGAAAGTTGGAGTGTGTAGGCGGCCCTCGTTGTAAGCCGCAGCGCGATCGCGGGCGACGATATCTCTGGAGACATCGACTTCCACGTATTCGATGGCGTGCTTTGCGAGCCACTTACGAGCCTGTATGCAGTCGAAGCAGCCTGGCGTGCAGTACATCACCACGCCGACGGTGCCTGCCGAGGAATTTGGTTCTTGTGATGGCTCGGCGTCGCGCTGAGTCGGCAACCTATCCGGCTCAACTAGCTCGAGCTGCCGGAACAACACTTCATTGTCGGGCTGGTCATCGATGTCATGAACGTCCACATACCTAATGAAGCCATCGCGATCGACAATAAAGATAGCGCGCTCAGAGTGTCCATCCGGCTCTCTGAAGACTCCCCACTTCCGTGAAACCGCGCCATGCGGCCAGAAATCGGATGCGAGAGGGTAGGTGATGCCGTCCAGGTGCTCAGCCCAGGCTATGAGGGCTGGTGTGTGATCGACGCTTACACCCAGGACCTGGGTGTTGAGCTCCTCGAACCTGGCGAGTTGCGCCTGATACGAGGGAATCTGGCTGGTTCAAACAGGGGTCCACGCGAGCGGATAGAACACTACAACAACGTTTTTGCCCCGCTCGGCGGCAAGATCGAATTGGCTTCCGAGATGTGTCGGGAGCACAAGTTCAGGGGCTCTTTGTCCCGGTGACGGTGTCGACATTTACTGCCTCCTTTCGGGAGCTGGCCATGCTAACGCCAATGGTATCACCTCGAACCAGCGCAGCGCAGTGGCTTCCTTCGGAGAAACTGGTAAAATCAACACATTCGTACCAGCGCTTCACGCAACGCCAACTTTAGCCGATACATAACAGTGGCCGTACCAGGAGATGTGATGGAGCCTATTCCAGCACGTATCAGCCTTTGCCTGCAGGCGATTCCAGGCACCTTCATTCGCGCGATCACGCTTGTTGTGGTGACGGTGGTTTTTGCGCTGGCGTTCGCTCAAGACGCAGGCGCCATCTCTCGCGACACAATTATCTTGCGCGCTCAAAGGTGGGTCGATCTCGGGATTCCCTACAGCCAGACCTCCAGGTTCGAGGGTTATCGCCAGGACTGTTCAGGCTTTGTCTCCATGGCTTGGGTATTGCCGCCTCCTGGACGCACGACGCGCGATCTCGCGCAAGTCAGCGCCCCAATCACAAAAGACGAACTACAGCCGGGTGACATACTGCTAAAGCCCGGTTCGCATGTCGCGATATTCGCGGGGTGGGCCAATCCGGAGCGCACCAGGTGGCGTTCGCTGGAGCAGAGCAACTCGCAGAGGGGAGCGGTCTCCAGAGATATCGTGTACCCATTCTGGAATGAGACCGGTTATTCGCCATTTCGGTACCTTGGCGTCGACGATGATTTCCTCGATGTGATAGAGCCGGTGTGGGGTCTTTGCAGGTACGAGACGGCCATTCGAGCTTCGTGGTCAGCATTTCCGGCGGCTGGATCTGCGCGAAACGTGCTTCTGGCCACAGGGGAGACCTGGCCCGATGCTTTAGGCGGCGCATCCCTAGCGGGCGTACTCGACGCGCCGATACTGCTGACGCGTGCAAATACACTGCCTGTCGGCGTCAGAAACGAGATCGTTCGCCTCGGCGCGTCACGTGTCATTGTGCTCGGCGAAGAAGGAGCGGTCTCGCGAGATGTGATGAACGCGGTTGCCACCATCAGCGGCGTCTCTGTCGAGAGGATCGGCGGCGTGGATCGTTACGAGACAGCCAGCGAGATTGCCAGCAGGGCGGCAAGCGAGCGCCAGCGCGCCGGCAGGGGCTTGCCGAGCGCGGCATACATTGTCACGGGAGAGGACTTTCCGGATGCACTCTCTGTCTCGCCGATTGCCTATGCGACGGAGCGCCCGATCCTGTTGACCCGCCCCTCCTCGGCAGATACCGCCACGCTTGAAGTGCTGCGCGGCCTTCCGCTGAGCGAGGTCTTCGTTATCGGCGGGACCGGGGTCGTTGCGTCGAGCGTGGCCACGCAAGTCGCCGCAGTCGCGCCGCTAGTCACGCGCATTTCGGGGGCCGATCGCTACGCTACCTCGCTTGCCGTCGCGGCGCATGGCGAGCCCCTCGGCTTGAGATGGAGCGGGCTTGGCGTGGCGGCGGGCACGACCTTCCCCGATGCGCTCGCGGGCGGCATCGCCCAGGGTCGCCTCGGCTCGCTTTTGGTGCTCACTCCGCCGCACGCTATCGACGAGCGCGTAGAGTCGGCGATTCGGGTCAGGCGCGCGCAGATAGGCAAAGTTCGCGTCTACGGTGGCCCAGGCGCGGTTTCCGACGCCCCGCGCGCGCGGATCGCTCACGCCATGCGGGGCACGCGCTAATGCTTTCGATGTGCTAATTTCTCACTTATGACTACCTTTTCATTTTTCGCGCCGGCCCCATTGGGTATCGAAAGGCTGCTCGCCGAGGAGATACTCTCGCTTGGTGCGAGTAACGTTCGGCCTGCGCGAGCGGGCGTCGAATTCTCCGGCGAGCTCGCCGTTGGGTACAGGGTCTGCCTGTGGAGCAGGACGGCCTCGCGGGTTTTGCTGAGGCTCGCCGAGGTGCCGGCATCAAGCCCGGAGGAGCTTTACGAAGGCGTCAATTCGATCGCGTGGGAAGATCATGTCCCGGTCACAGGCTCGATAGCGGTCGACTTCACCGGCTCGAAATCGCCGATCACGCACTCGCACTATGGCGCGCTGAAGGTCAAAGACGCGATCGTCGACAGGTTCCGCGCACGCACGGGAGTTCGTCCCGATGTCGACATACTCACCCCGGATCTGAAGGTCAACGTCGTCGCGCGCTTACGCAGTGCAGTGATAAGCATCGACCTGTCGGGAGATGCGCTGCACAGGCGCGGTTACAGGGTGCCGGGAGTGCAGGTGACCGCTCCGCTCAAAGAGTCGCTGGCCGCGGCCGTCCTGCTCTTCTCGAAGTGGCCTCAAATCGCTGCGCAAGGCGGCCCCCTCATCGACCCCGTCTGCGGTTCAGGTACGTTACTTATCGAGGGAGCGGCGATCGCGGGTGACCGCGCTCCAGGTTTGCTGCGCTCAAGGTGGGGCTTCGATGGGTGGCTCGGGCACGATCCGCAAGCGTGGAGCGACCTCCTCGACGAGGCTGACACCCGGGCCGAGGAAGGAGTTGCTCGCATCCCTCCTGTTTTCGGCTGGGATATCGATCCGCGCGCTGTCGCTTTAGCAAACGAGTGCGTTCGCCGAGCAGGACTCGAACGTTACGTGAGTATCCGCCGAGGCGAAGCTCTTGAGGCATCACCGCCACAGAGCGCCGTCCGCTCGGAAGATGGCGTTTTAGGACTGCTGGCGATGAACCCGCCCTACGGCCAAAGGCTGAAAAGCGACGAAGGCCCGGGTGAGCTTTACGCCTTGCTCGGCGCGCGTGCGCGAGAGGCGTTTCCTGGCTACCGGCTAGCGATGATCGCACCGGAAGCCGCGCCCGCCGAGAGGATCGGAGTGCCCGCTATAGCCTCGCACGACATCTACAACGGCCGCATTCCTGCAAAGATCCACATCTTCGAGCTCCCGTGCCCGGTAATTTCCGGCGTCGGCCTTGCCGCCAGCCCGGATTTCTCGGCGGAGGTTATCTCGGCGACCGAATCCGCCTTCGCCAACAGGCTCCGCAAGAACGCGAGACACCTGCGCTCCTGGGCCAAGCGCTCCGGCGTCAGCTGCTACCGGCTTTACGACGCTGACATACCGGAGTACGCCGTCAGTGTCGATCGCTATGAAGGCGCTGGCCCCGACGCGGGCCGAGTGTGGGCGTGCGTGGCGGAGTACGCTCCACCGCGTACCATCGATCCAGCGGTCGCGAGCAGGCGTCTGGCCGAGGTAGTGGCGGCCGTTCCCGAGGTGCTCGGAATCGGCGCACAAGATGTGTTCGTGAAGGTCAGAAAGAAGCAGAGCGGCCGTTCGCAGTATGAGCGAATGGGCGAGCGGCAGGCTTACTTTACGGTCGCGGAAGGGGGGCTGCTCTTCCACGTCAATCTCTCCGACTACCTGGATACAGGACTTTTTCTCGATCACAGGATAACTCGCGAGATGCTGCGGGAGCGCTCCTTCGGCAAGAGGTTTCTCAACCTGTTCTCGTACACTGGCGCCGCGAGTGTTTACGCCGCTTCCGGCGGGGCGGCCGCCACGGTGAGCGTGGATATGTCTTCGACCTACCTTCAGTGGTCGGAGAGGAACATGGCCGCGAACGGGTTTTCTGGTGATGAGCACGTGAGGATCCGTGCCGACGTCTTAGCGTGGCTGTTTTCACCAGAGGCTAAATCGCTTGCCCCCTTCGACCTCATATTCTGTGATCCGCCGACCTTTTCGAACTCCAAGCGCATGGAAGAAAGCTTCGATGTGCAGCGCGATTACATCAAATTGCTTACCGCGGCGGCTGAGCTGCTGGCGCCTGACGGGGTGATCGTTTTCTCCAACAACATGCGCAAGTTCAAGATGGATCTCTCGGCGCTTGAGGGATCACAGCTTCTGGCCAAAAACATCACCGCCGAGACGATCCCGAAAGACTTCGAGCGCAACAAGAGGATCCACAACGTGTGGAGGATCAGCCGTGCCTCTCGGTAGCGACCTGCCAGCTTACACGCTACGCCGCTCCTCGCGCGCGCGACGCGTCCGGTTGCGGGTGAGCGCGGCCGAGGGGCTCGTGGTTGTCTTGCCGGCAAGGGCGCGAAAGGCCGATGCCGAAACCGCTATCCGCGCTCACTTTAGGTGGATCGAGCGAAACATGGCGGCCGTGGCGCTCCGTCGAGCCGAGCTTGCCGCGCACCCTAGCGAACTTTTGCCCGAGGTAGTCGATCTCGCCGCTTTCTCTGAACGCTGGCCTGTCACGATGCGCCCGGCGCCGCAAAAACGCGCGCGCGCACGAGTCGAGGGTGCTTCGATCGTCGTTTCCGGCGATGTGAGCGACCCGGTCGCCTGCCTGACGGCACTACGTCGGTGGCGCGACGAGCTCGCGAAAGCGCGGTTGCCGCTACTACTCGAAGAGCTCTCCTCGGCGGTAGGGATTTCGTATGGGCGCGCGTCGGTACGCGGCCAGCGCACCCGGTGGGCAAGCTGCTCGAGTACGGGCACGATCTCACTCAACCGCAACTTGGTGTTTCTTCCCAGAGATCTTGTCGAGTACGTCATCTTGCATGAGTTGGCCCATACCATCGAGCCGAATCACTCGCCACGTTTCTGGGCGTTGCTCTCATCACTGTGCCCGCAGGTAGGCTCCGCTCGTGCGCGGATGCGCGAAGCCGGTAGCCGGGTGCCTCCGTGGGCGGAGAAAACGTCCTCGCCGTAGGCCGAGACACCGCCAACACAACACACCCTGGGCGGACCTACCTCAGCAGCGGCGAGGCCTGCCGGACGCGTTCCACGACGCTTGCGGTCTGGGCCCTGACCTTCTCGGCAACGCCTCCTATCGGGGCAAAGGAGTCGTCGAGCAGGTGAAAAGGCGCGTGCTCCCCGATGGTTTCCTGCACCTGCGAGCGCCACTTCTCTGGCAGTAGCGGGTCGGGATCGACCTTGAGCATCGCGGCTAGCAGCAGCGTCCACGCGCGAGGTGTGCCGAGGTAAGCATCGTACCCGCCGCCGCCCGTTGCGCACAGGCGTCCGCCGCACACCTCCTCGGCAATCTGAACGAGGCCTTCTGCGATACCGCTGTAGCCGGAGAGGGTAAGCCCGAGGTGGGTCAGCTGATCTGTGTGCAGCGCATCGGCTCCGCATTGAGCGACGATCACATCGGGCTTGAACGCGGCTATCGCCGGAGCGATCACTTCCCGCAAGACAAGGCGGTAACAGGCATCGTCGGCCAGCGGTGGCAGCGGTACGTTAAGCGCGTAGCCCTTACCTGCTCCGACGCCCGTGTCTAGAACCCGTCCGGTGCCGGGAAACAGGTACCGTCCCGACTCGTGCACCGAGATGGTAAGCACGTCCGGGCTGTCATAGAAGATGCCTTCGACGCCGTCGCCATGGTGAGCGTCGATGTCGATGTAGGCCACGCGCAGGCCAGGATGGTCTCTGGTCATCACAGCGATAGCGCAGGCGGGATCGTTGTAGATGCAAAACCCGGACGCGGACTCGCGGTGCGCGTGGTGAAGTCCGCCCGCGATGCTCAAGGAGCTGCGAGCGTCGCCTTCTACGACCGCGCGAAGCGCTTCGATCGTGGCCCCGCATATCAGTGCGGCCGTCTCGTGCATCTGGTGGAAGGCGGGGGTGTCGGCGGTACCGATGCCGCGCCTCGCGCTGAAGCGCGCAGGGTCTTTCGAGGCATCCATCACGGTGTCGATGTATGCTCGGCTGTGCACGGTCGACAGGTCTTGTACTTCTGCGGCTTCGACTTCAACGATATTCGCCCTGGCACCGCGCCTCGACGGCGAATCACCATCGCATAAGTACCCGCATGCGTACATAAGATCGAGCGCGAGTGTGAAACGCTCAGGCCGCATCGGATGCATCGGCCCGAAGTCGTACTCGGCCATCTGCTGACTGTAGGGCAAGATCACTCTCATTGCGGCTCGCGGGTTAGTCGGCCCTCGCCGAAGGGAATAATCATTTACGTCCCGCCTGCTGGTCGAATAGGGTCACTTAGCGTATTATAAGATGCTTATGCTAATAACGTACGCCGATGGGAGGGTTGCTAATGGAAAACCATATTATGGTGTGGGAACTTCCAATAGAAAGTGCGATGGGGCAACGTCCCATCAAGCTTGATGATACCACTTTGCGAGATGGAGAGCAGACCGCCGGCGTGGTATTTACAAACGCCGAGAAGGTCAAGATAGCGCAGATGCTCGACGATGTCGGCGTCGACCAGATCGAAGCCGGAATTCCCGTGATGGGCGGTGATGAGCGCGCCGTTATCGAGGAGATCGCGAACATGGGGCTGAGGGCTTCTGTGCTCGGCTGGAACCGCGCGAACATCGTTGACATACAGACATCGCTTGATTGCGGCGTCGACGCGGTCGCCATCTCCCTTGCAACGAGCGACATCCACATCGCCACGAAGCTACAAAAGGACAGAGCCTGGGTTCTCAACACGATCCGTGAGTCCGTGGCCTTTGCTAAGAGTAACGGCGTCTATGTGTCGGTCAACGCCGAAGATGCGAGCCGCACAGAGATGGCTTTTCTGATCGAGTACGCCAAGGCTGCCAAGGCCGAGGGAGCGGACAGGATCAGGTTTTGCGACACGATAGGCGCGCTCGATCCTCTTCGCACCTACAAGGTGATCCGCGAGCTGATCGAGGCCACCGGCCTTGATGTGGAGATGCACACGCACAACGACTTCGGCCTTGCGGTGGCAAACGCGCTTGCCGGATTGCACGCTGGAGCGAACTGGGTCAATGTGACCGTCGGTGGACTTGGGGAAAGGGCTGGTAACGCAGCGCTCGAAGAGGTCGTGATGGCCCTGAAGTACATCGAGGGAGTTGAGCTCGAAATCGGCACCGAGAGCTTCCGGAAGATGGGCGAGTTTGTGATGGCGGCCGCGGGAAGGACTGTTCCTGTCTGGAAGTCGATCATCGGTACCAACGTATTTGCGCACGAAAGCGGCATTCACGCCGACGGGGTCATAAAGAATCCGAAAACATACGAGATATTTTCTCCTTGCGAGGTGGGTCTCGAGCGTCAGATAGTTGTAGGTAAGCACTCGGGCTCTCGCACTCTGGAGATGAAGTTCGAGGAGTACGGCGCTGAGATAACTCATGAAGATGCTGTTGGGCTGCTACCTATGGTGCGCACAAAGGCGATTGAACTCAAGCGCCCCCTCTTCGACAAGGAGCTGGTGGAGTTGTACGCGGAGTTCAAGCGTATGAAGACCTTGCAGTCCCGCACATAGTCAGCGAAAGGGTGGTCAAGATTTCTGGCAAAACAATCTCCGAGAAAATACTCTCGGCACACTCGGGTATCGATGCGCGTGCCGGCGACATCGTTATCGCCGATGTTGATTTCGTGATGGGACAGGACGGCACGTCGCCCCTTGCGATTCGCGCACTGGAAAAGATGGGTGTCGAGAGCCTTTTCGACCCTGCGAAGGTCGCTTTAGTCATAGACCACAGCAGCCCCAGCCCTATCGAGGGTGTCAGTGCTCTGCATACGATCATGCGTGACTTTTGCAAGAAGACAGGCTGCAAGATATACGACATCGGTGAGGGAGTTTGTCACCAGCTAATCCCGGAGCACGGGCATGTCGTCCCGGGTGATCTCATGGTTGGCTGTGACAGCCACACGTGCACCTATGGTGCGCTCAATGTTTTTTCCACCGGAGTGGGCAGCACCGATGGGGCGGCAGCGATGGCTTCGGGCAAGCTCTGGTTCAAGGTGCCTTCGACCATGAGGGTCACCTACGAGGGCGAGCTACAGCCCGGTGTCTATAGCAAGGACCTTATTTTGCATCTCTCGGGAAAGATCGGCGTGGACGGCGCGACATATGAGGCCATAGAGTTTCACGGGCCGGTAATAGATGCGCTGTCGATAGACGCCCGGATGACGATCTCTAACATGGCGGTCGAGGTGGGCGCGAAGGCCGGTCTCATGAAGGCCGACGCCAAGACTCTGGCCTGGTTTGAGGGTAGGAGTCCAAAATCCCCCGCTCCCGTTGAGCCCGACGAAGATGCTACATATATTAGAGAGCTGACTTTCGATGTATCTGGGATAGGTCCCCAGATCGCCAAACCCCATGCGGTGGACAATGTCTCTCCCATCGAGGAGGTAGCAGGCACTCCAATCGCCCAGGGTGTTCTCGGCACGTGTACCAATGGCCGTTTTGAGGACTTGAAGATCGCGGCTGACATTTTGCGCGGGAGAAAGATTCATCCTGACGTGCGTCTCATCGTTGCGCCAGCGAGCAAGCGGATTTTTCTCGACGCGATGAACGCCGGTTATGTGAGCGATCTTATCGAGGCAGGCGCTGTCTTTGTTACTCCGGGTTGCGGTCCTTGCGTGGGAACCCACAATGGAGTGCCGTCCGATGGCGAGAATGTGATAAGCACCGCCAACAGAAACTTCAAGGGGCGCATGGGTAATAGCAACGCGTTTATCTACCTAGGTTCTCCAGCCACGGTCGCCGCTTCGGTGCTTGAGGGCAAAATAGTCGACCCCAGAGAGGTGCTTTCATGAAGACGCTTTCCGCGAAGGCATATAAATACGGTGACGACATCAATACCGATTACATAATTTCCGGCAAGTACAAGTTCAAATCGGCTGATATGGAAGCGATGGCGGTTCACGCCATGGAAGACCTCGATCCCCGGTACTACGAGAAGGTCAGCCCGGAAGGCGGATTTCTTGTCGCCGGGAAGAACTTCGGCATGGGATCCAGCCGTGAGCAGGCGCCGTTGGTATTGATTCACAGCAACACAAAAGCTGTGCTGGCCAAGAGTTTCGCCAGGATATTCTTTCGCAATGCGATCAACACAGGACTTCCCGTTGTCGAGTGCGATACCGATCTGATCGATGACGGCGATGAGCTCACTGTCGATTTGACGGCTGGAATCATCACCAACCACACCAAGGGCACAGAGATACCCTTTCCGCCACTGCCTCCGGTGATGGCGCAGCTTTTGGCCGATGGCGGCCTGGTGGAGCACTTCAAGAAACACGGCGGATTCGCGCTGTAGGTCGCGTTTTTAAATGGGATGGACAGTGGCAGTGAGCAAAAAGAAGGCACTCGAAAAGAATACACCCGAAGCCGATGGCGCTCTCCTTAGAGGCACGGTCGAAGAGATCGCCGAGATGGCTTCCGGCAGCGAGGAGACACTGCTTTTGGTGGTGGGCTCACTGTCGTGCGATCGAAGGACGCAGCGCACGCTTGCTGCTCGTGTAGTGCGCTTGTTGACGGAAAGCAGGCCGGATCTGCTCAGGGGTTACGGACCCGAGCTCGCCGATGCCCTTTTGAGACCGGAGGCGCAAACGCGCTGGGAGATACTCGCCGCGCTGGAGAAGATGGTGGCCCAGGATGCAAGGGTCGCGGATCGGGCCATCGGCGCTACGGTTACATCCCTGCACGACGCAGAGTCCGGGATTACCCGACTCGCTGCGTTTCAACTGCTGTGTTCTTATGGCGCAACGACCGCCCATCGCTCGGAGAAGGTTTGGCCCTTCATCGATGAGGCGGTTCGCGTCTATCATGGGGATCCGGAGTTCCCGAGTATGCTTCTGGGAGTGTATCGTCTCGTGACCGGTGCCGCCTCAGATGAGGTGAAGTTGGCGGCTGCCAAAAGGATGGAGTTTGATGCGGAAACCGCTAAAGGTATCGTCGGCCATCGGGCCAGAATGATAGTTGGATGTGCGCCAACAAAGAAGAAGAAACTGAAGCGCTGAAATGGAGGTCTGCAACGCATGACGAGGCACACGGTAACAGTGATTCCCGGCGATGGTATTGGTCCTGAGCTAACCCAGGCCATGATCCGCGTCGTTGAGGCAACGGGCGTGGATATTGAGTGGGAGTTCGCTTACGCCGGCACGGATGTAATGGCCGAGTACGGAACACCCCTGCCAGACGAGGTGCTGGAATCCGTCCGCAAGAACAAGGTCGCTATCAAGGGCCCGATTACGACGCCTGTAGGTACTGGCTTTCGCAGCGTCAATGTCGCCTTGCGCAAAGAGCTCGATCTTTACGCCTGTCTCCGCCCCGCGTTTTCGATTCCCGGCAGCGGCGCGCGTTTCGAGGATATCGACCTGGTAATCGTCAGGGAGAACACGGAAGACCTCTACGCTGGAGTCGAGTTCGAGCAGGGCTCACAGGACGCCGCCGATCTCATCCGGTTTGCCGAAGAGCGTGGTGCCGGAAAGATCCGTCCGGACTCCGGACTGTCTATAAAGCCGATATCGATCACTGGCACAAGGCGAATCGTGAAGTTCGCCTTTGATTACGCGATAGCAAACGGCCGGAAAAAAATCACAGCGGTGCATAAGGCAAACATCCTCAAGCACTCCGACGGACTCTTTCTCAAGGTCGCCCGTGAGGTGGCGCAAGAGTACTCCGACAGCGGAATTGAGTTTGAGGATTACATAGTGGACGCCACCTGCATGCAGCTGGTGCTTCACCCGAAATGGTGGGACGTACTCGTGCTGCCCAACCTTTACGGGGACATAGTTTCCGATCTGTCCGCCGGTCTTGTCGGAGGACTGGGCATTGCTCCCGGAGCGAACATTGGCACCGAGTGCGCTCTGTTCGAGCCGGTACATGGCTCGGCGCCAAAGTACGCAGGCAAGAACATGGCAAACCCGACGGCGCAGATTCTCTCGGCGACGCTCATGCTAAGACACCTCGGCGAGAGCGATGCGGCTGACCGTCTCCTAGGCGCCGTGTACGAGGTCATTGGCGCCGGCGAGAAGGTCACCTACGATATCAGGCGCTCGCGTTATGGAAACACTGATGGCGCTGTCGGCACGCAGGAGTATGCCGATGCACTGATTGAGGCGATGGCGTAGGGAGCGTTTTCGGCGATGAAGGGCCGACGTGAGGCGGTTGGCGAGATTCTGAAGCAGCTTGCAGCCGCCAGCCCCAGGCGAAAGACGGTCATGGTAGCGGCTATCACTGCGATTGTCGTGACAGCCATTGCCGTTGCGGTCTATTTTCAGGACCCGAGCGCCAAAGATGAGCGCGGACAGGTCGCTGACACCACCGAAAACCGTTCAGGATCCGGTGATCGCGACACGACTTCCTCGAATGCTTCTGGTGGGCCGACAGCTGAACCGACGCCGACAGCTGAACCGACGCCGGCCGCCACCTCCGCCGCGCCTCCGAAGACGGAAACTACGACCGGCAGTCAGGCAGCTACTGGCGCCGGTGGCCTTCGCGGGCGGATCGCCTATCGCCTTGAAGACGCAGTGTGGGTGGCTTGTGAGGACGGGCGTGACCCCGTGAGGGTCGCCTCGCTCGGGACTGGCCCGATCACACTCTCTCCGAACGGCGCTTTTATCGCGACGGTGCATGATGGGTCGATTGTTCTCGTGAACGTCTCGACAGGAGTCGCGAGGAGCGCTGGTCCCGCCGAGGCTATGCGTCCTGTTTGGCTCAAAGACTCCTCGGCTGTGCTATATGTGCGTGTGACTTCAGGCTCGGCGAGTCCTGAGGTTTGGAGGCTGCCTGTGTCGGGAGGCGGAGCGCAAAAGGTCGTCGATGGGCACTCTCCAGCAGCTGCGGCGGATGGAACCGTGGTTGCGATCCCACCTTTTGATCCTGCCAAACCTGAGGCCGAGCAGGCGTATTTCTGGGTGCTCAGGCCCGGCAGCGCGCTTTCAAGATCAAAGACGGCAGCCCGCGTCAACGCTATCGATGTCATGTCGGGCAGGGTCGTCTACGCTACCGGCGGCGGATCGATGGGTGGCACGGGTCCGGCGATATGGATTGCCGCAATCGATGGCAGGGATTCTCGGCGGGTCATACAGGGGTCTCCAGGAAACCGGCCGTTTGGCTACAGCGACTTGCGTTTGTCGCCTACGGGCAGGCATGTTTTGGCGACTCTTTCTGGGGATGACGGTTACTCCAGGGTCCAAGTGATCGACTTGGGTACCGGGGGCGTGACCCACCTTACGGTGAGGCGTGATACCTATCCGATGGGATGGACCGCCGATGGCGCGGAAGTAAGATTCTTCGAGGGCAATGCCTTTCAGGGAGAGTCAAGTTCCTTGCTGGGGGCGCGTAAAGACGGAACAGGCCGAGAAGTGGTAGTTCAGGGTGCTCGTTGACCGGTGCCAAGCAGGATAATAGGCGATTGAGGCAGGATTATCGGGGAATTATTTGCGATTATCCCCTAGGGGGTATTGTGGAATTGTGATGTAAATCACATACTTTACGCATAGTAGCCAATGCGGCTTTAGGAGAGGGCGGCTGTCGCTATGCGTGTTCGATTTGGGGTTATTGCGTTAATGTTGGTTTCTGCCTTTTTTTGGGGGACGACGTCAGCTTTTGCTGCACTGCCGGAGCCGCCTTTCGAGACCAACGCTGAGTGTATCGCGTGTCACGACGTAGCGGCCGACGCTCCCGTATTCAGCCGAGTCAACTTTTCTGTGTCTGAGCTGGTTGATTACAACCGATGTCGAACATGTCACTTCAATCTTCCCGACCAAACTCGCTGGGCAGGTAGGGACGTATTGATTCACTACCATGCGGAGATGAGGTTCTGTCATAGCTGTCACGATGGCTCGCAGGACTTTTGGTTCCCGATGCCCGAGCCTCGGGTGAACAATCTGACTTTGACGGAGTACGGGTTTTTTGCGAACGCGCAGTCCTTACTGGCCTCTCCCGCCGCCCTCCATCAGATTCATATCACAGAGGATTGGGTTGAGCGGGAGTTCGGTGACGAGTACCCACAGTGCTCGCGATGTCATGCCTCGGCAGCCTGCTCGGCCTGTCATGTGGCCCCTGTGGCTCATGAGAATCACGCGCTGCCGGATTATCCCGCTGTCCCGATGAGACAAACCGATGGACTTATTGTGGGTGTTACGACATCGACGTGCATAAACCCTGCGTGTCATGCTGTATCGCAAGCTGGGCTTCCTGGGTTTTCACCAGGATGTGCCGATGTCTGTCATGTCGGGTACGAGGCGTATCATGGCTACGAAAGCATCGATCACGTCGCCGAAGATGGAGTGATCGAGGGAGTCACCTGCTCCTCATGTCACGCTCTTGATCTGGAAGCCGAGCATCAGAGACCCAGCGCGAGCACTACGGGGATCGGGTGTGCGGTCTGCCATCCCTACCCGCGTGATACTTATACGGTATGGAATCAGAGCTGCATACAAGGCGGCTGTCACACAGTCGGTTCCGCGGATCCATATCATGCTGCGGCGGAAGCCGGGCATGTGATAGTGGCGGCCGGTGAGGTCTGCCTTGCCTGCCATGCCGGGACCGATCTTGCCGAGATTCACACCGCCGCGGTATATCCGGCGATCCCCGAAAGGCGATCTTGCCTGGTGTGCCATTCGCCGGTCGCACCGTCTCAGCCTGCGACCTTGCCGGCTACAGGCGATTGCACTGTGTGCCATTTCACTTTCGAGCAGCACTACGACGAAGTTGCGCATCGCAGCACGTGGGATATGGCGGGTTGCGGCGGAGATGGCTGTCATACCACTCCCGACCTGATGCTGGCCCACACGGAAATCGTCCGCGATTTTACATGTATGGACTGTCATCGTTCCGCGGATCCTGTTGTCATCAGGGCGATCGAGCAGCGTCAGACCGCATGTGACGCCTGCCACGTAAGAGTGGAGCAAGACGTGGCTCACAGGCCGGTGCATTGGGCCAGTCCACTATTGATTGGAGCCGGCGGGATACCAAATTACGCATACTGGACGGGGTCACTGGCTGGCCCGGCCACTACCGACTGTGCGATGTGCCATACCAGCAACCTTGTTGATGAGCATATGGGCACCTTTGAAATGGTGGGTGGAGTCGAAGTGGTGACCCGGCTGCCGCGCTACGACGCACGAGGCAACGCCTTGTCTTGCGCAAGCTGTCATCGGTCCACTGATTTGAGAACCGGCATCGCAATCGCTACCCGGCAGACAGGTTGCAATGCGTGTCACGATGTTCATGGGCCGATCGGTGAGATACATCAGTCTGTGTTCGCCGAGGATCCCGAGGTATCGTGCGTTAGCTGTCACTCCGCCGACCTGACGATAGAGCACGGTACTGGGATGACCGCAACGACTCCTTCCGGACGCCAACTTACCGGTTGCGCGATATGTCACTCTTACTTCGAAGGCGAGATGGGTCAGCGATCGGAAGCCGCGATCGACGCGCGCGATACCCGATGCACAGCCTGCCATGTTACTTATCATGATGATTTGACAGCGCATCTTGCCACCAGTACTGCATCGGTTGCGGGATGCGGGCGTTGCCATGGTGTCATTGTTGATGGTGCCATAGACGTCGCGCCATTGCACGCAGGAGCTCCGCAAAGTTGCAACGTCTGTCATGCAAATCGAGCGCGCGTACCTGACCTGGCCGCCGAGACCGCGGAGTGTTCAAGCTGTCATGCTGTCACCGGCGTTGAATACCATCGGAATATGGACACCCTGCATGAGTTTGGCGCAATGGATCCCTCGTGCGCCTTGGCGGGATGCCATGGCTCGAACATGCTACCTCAGGTGCATGAGCCGTTTATGGACAGGTATCCCCAGTACACCGATACCTGTGCGCTATGTCATCTAAACACCGATACAGCTCGCATTGACTGGAGTAGGGCCACGGCGGACTGCTCGACGTGCCACGTCGTGCACGGAGACATTGATGTAATTCATCAGGCGCCAGATAGCCAGGAGTGCGTCGCGTGCCACAGGACCGCGGATGTGATTGCCCTGCATCCTGAGTGTGGAACCTGCCATAACGCGGCAGTGGACACTACAGTAACCGCCAGGTGCGTCAACTGTCATGATTACTCGCCTGTAGAGCAGAGGCACTATCCGGCAGCCGCTCATCAGGCAACACTGCAGCAGAACTGCAGGGCGTGTCACTACGTGGATCTCTCAGCTGAGCACAGAAGGCCAGGAGTTGGACCTATAGGTTGCGTGCGGTGCCATGTCTATGAGAGGTTCCCAGCTGTCTGGGATCGTGGGTGCACACAATGTCATCCTGTTTACCACGATCAAATGCCTCAGCGACACGTGTCAACGAACACCGGTTGCGCGGGTGCCGGCTGCCATAACATTCAGGATGTTGCCACCATTCATACTACCGCTGCTCCTGGTGGAGGGTGTTCGGTGTGTCACATCAGTCCGAGTCAGCCAGCCACGACCACGAACTGCTCCACATGCCACCCAGGGATTGGGCTTGACAGGCACAGGGGAGTACATGATGGAAGACCGGCCAATGGTGTTGGGTGCGAGGGTTGCCACTTCCGGTTTGTGGACGAGGAGCATTTAGTGCTGGGTTATAACTGTGCGACATGCCACAGGTCCACGAACCCTGTCGTGCGCGCGGCCATCGAAGCTAACGATCTTCGTTGCCTGACTTGTCACCCTGACTCCGCGCACAATGCGCGCCAAGCGATGGAGTTCGATCCTAGGAATGCGTCGATGCACAGGGTGCGAGCGGATCTTCCGGGCATGCGTAACAGATTTGTGGTAAACGGGATCACCTATACATGGGCACTGCCACCAGTGAATACATTCCTTTTGCCGGGATGGACATACGACTCTATTGTCACATGCAATGATTGCCATACATATACCAACGCGGCAGGGCCTCATGGCGCGGCGATGAGAATCAATATCGATCCGGCGTTTCCGAATCCATTCCGTGTCACGACGGGCAACGAGAGCAATACCGCGCAACTAAGCGCCAACTCCCCGACGGGGATGAGCATGACAAAGGAGGGCTCACAGCCGGCCAGGATAATCTGCGAAAAGTGCCATGATCTTCGGACTCCTGGAGGAACCTGGAGCACGAATGCGCATCAGGAGCACGATGACAGGGGTCGGGAAGGAGCTTACTGTAATCAGTGTCATGTAGCTATTCCACATGGCTGGGGCAGGCCCCGGTTGCTCGGCACAGTATGTGATCCACCTGCTTACAGGGCATGGCCCGGGACCGGCCAAAACGATGGTGGTACTTCGCGTATAAGCGTTAGGAGCTATACGCCGCAGGGTTGGCAGGAACAAGATTGCGGTGCGGCGTGCGATCCAGAGGAGCATCCGCGGCAAGGTACATTCTGGCCGAACATCATGCCTGGCGGGATACCGGGTATGACGACCGGTATCGTAGCGGGTCGCGTAACTGACGCGACAACTACCGCCTCGGTCGGTGGCGCCACAGTGACCGTCGTCAACGTTGGGTCAGCGACAACCGCATCTGATGGAACTTACACGCTGGCCAATATCGTTCCAGGAACGTATTCGATGACCGTCTCGAGAACCGGATATCACACATGGTCGGGTTCCGTAACCGTTACTGCGGGAGGGACCACGACGAGAAACGTGGCTCTATCTGCGGTCGCGGTGGCGCCTACCAATCTCGCGCTGAACAGGGCCTTCACGGCATCGCGATCGGCAAGCACGACTAATACACCGGGTACGGCAGGCGACGGCAATCTGAGCACCTTCTGGTGGTCAAACAGGACCGGAGGCAGTACGACTACGGAGTGGCTTGCTGTTGATTTGGGGTCAAGGTTCAGGGTAAGGACTGTAGAGATCGCATGGAGCGGTGATCTTTGGGCGAGAAACTATCGCATATTGGTCTCAACGGATAATCGAAATTGGACCGAGGCGTTCAGAACAGAAAGCGGAACATCTGCCGTGCAGCGAATCACGTTCTCAGCACGGGACGCACGATGGATTCGAGTCGAGTGCAGTAGGACTGGCACTGGGCGATCCAATGGCTATGGCGTCGCTGAGCTAAGGGTATTTCAGTAGCGAAAGTGGCGTGTGGTAAAGATCGTCAGGGCTTTTGGTATCTCCAGCAGCCCTGGCGATTGCCGTATCTTTGGAACTTCAATATACTTCGCGATAAGTAAATATCGGAATATGGCTTTGACGGAGACGAGTAGAGGCGAACCTTCGTTACAGTGAGTCGGGATTTATCGTGGAAGCCTGACGCGAGACGACTCGAAACCACTCCCGAGCCACTCGGCCAAAAGTTTCATGCGATCCACGAATGACCTTCATGGGCGCAAGAGGCAAGTAAGTCGAGTCGGTGGCAACCGTTATCTGCCGTGCGAGCCCAAGGTCGTATGCTTTTTGCGGTCAAGGGCTTGTCGACATCAGTTTATGGTGTTCACTTCGTGCGGCGTTGCGGTTGTACTTGACCCGAAAGTGCAGGTACAACATGATGCGCCGCATTGTCAAAATCAGATTAGCTCCTGGGGTTGCTCCAGGGTTTCCTGCATTGGCCGGTAGCTTATGAGCAATAAAGTTACTGGTGCCCAAGCACTCGTCAAAGGATTGGTTGCTGAAGGCGTTGACACGATCTTCGGCTATCCGGGTGGCGTCGCTCTTCCCATCTTCGACGCCCTCTATGAGCACGACCAAGTTCGCACTATTCTGCCTCGCCATGAGCAAGGTGCTGTTCATATGGCGGATGGCTATGCTCGCGCGACAGGCAGATGCGGTGTCGCTCTTACCACAAGCGGGCCGGGGGCCACTAACACCGTGACCGGCATCGCCACCGCTTACATGGACTCCATTCCGATTGTTGTTATCACAGCGCAGGTCGCTACCAGCGTTATCGGCACGGATGCATTCCAGGAGTCTGACATCACCGGAATAACCTTGCCTATCACCAAGCACAACTACCTGATAAAGTGCGCGAGCGAGGTGCCGTCAGTGGTGAAAGAGGCTTTCCATATAGCGACGACTGGAAGGCCAGGCCCGGTGCTCATAGACATTCCGGTTGATGTCAGCAAGGGTGAGCTGGAGTACGAGTGGCCCGAGGTCGCACATCTTCCGGGCTATAGGCCCACCTATCGCGGGCACGCCAAACAGATCAAGCAGGCAGCCCAGATGATCTCGAAGGCTCGCAAACCACTCCTTTACGTCGGCGGCGGAGTTATCGCCAGTGCCGCTGCCAAAGAGCTGAAGGATCTCGCCGAGCTCATGCAGATTCCGGTGACAACTACGATGATGGGCAAGGGCGCCTTTCCTGAGGACCATCATCTTTGGATCGGCATGCCTGGAATGCACGGCGCCAAGTACACCAACTACTCGATTACTGAGACCGACCTGCTCATCGCGGTTGGAGTTCGCTTTGACGACAGGGTGACGGGCAAGCTCTCGGCCTTTGCCAGCAAAGCGAAAGTCATCCACATCGACATCGATCCAGCCGAGATTGGAAAAAATAAGAACGTGGACGTCCCGGTAGTCGGGGACGCAAAAACCATTCTCGCGGGTATAGTCGCTGAGTTGCGCAAGATGGTCGCGCAGCCGCGAACCGATGCGTGGATGAGAGTGATCGATGACTGGCGCAAGAGGTTCCCCCTGCATTACGCTACCGAGCCGGGAGTTCTCTACCCTCAGTATGTGGTTGAGAGGGTCAGCGAGCTTACAAAAGATCGCGATACGATAATCTGCACTGAAGTTGGCCAGAACCAGATGTGGGCATGCCAGTTCTACACACTGAGGCACCCTCGCTCCTGGGCCTCCTCGGGCGGACTCGGTACGATGGGCTATGGATTGCCCGCAGCGATCGGCGCTCAGGTCGGAAGGCCGGACGCGCTTGTCATCGACATTGCAGGCGACGGCTCTATTCAGATGAACAGCCAAGAGATGGCCACGGCGGCTATCAACAATCTGCCGGTCAAGGTAGTTATATTGAACAACGGCTTCCTGGGCATGGTTCGTCAGTGGCAGGAGCTCTTTTATGAAAGACGCTACTCGGCATCTGTCCTGTCTCGGGATATACCGGATTTCGTGAAGCTCGCCGAGGCTTATGGATGGATGGGCGAGAAGATATCTCACCCCGAAGATGTCGATGCCGCTCTTCTTCGTGCCTTCGAGCATCCGGGTCCAGCTATGCTTGATTTCCGGGTCGCCCCCGAGGAGTGCGTTTATCCGATGGTGGCTCCAGGGGCCAGTATCGATGAGATGCTCGGCGGTGTTCCGGGGTGTCCGGTCTCGGAGATGCTCGGCGACGATCTGCTTGAGGAGGTGTGGGAGTAAGATGAACCATACGTTGTCGGTTTTGGTGGAGAACAAGCCCGGAGTGCTAACTCGCGTGGCATCGCTTTTCGCGCGCCGGGGTTTCAATATCGACTCTCTGGCTGTTGGACCTACCGAGGATCCCACGCTCTCGCGGATCACTATCGTGGTCAGCGCCGCAGACACTCCACTTGAGCAGATCACAAAGCAGCTTCACAAGCTCGTGAACGTGATAAAGATCCAGGATCTCGATCCATCGCAGTTGGTCGACAGGGAGCTCGTGCTTTTCAAGGTCAATGCCGCGCCGGAACGCCGTCATGAAATCATTGAGATAGCGAACGTCTTTCGCGCAAAGATAATTGATGTGGGGAAGAATTCTTTGACGATAGAGGCCACCGGATCGGCCAGCAAGATAGAGGCCCTGGAGGATCTTTTTCGAGCGTACGGCATCAAGGAGCTTGCACGGACAGGCAGGGTCGCCCTCGCGCGCGGCCCCAAAGAAAACACCAAGGCATAAACAGGGAGAGGAACCACCATGGCGATTATGTACTACGAAAAAGACTGCGATCTGAGTGTGATAAAAAACCGTAAGATCGCGGTTATAGGCTACGGCTCGCAAGGACATGCTCATGCGCTCAACCTCCACGACTCCGGATGCAATGTCAGAGTTGGCCTGAAGGCCGACTCCAAATCATGGGAGAAGGTAAAGAGCGCCGGGTTGAAGGTCATGACCCCTCGCGAGGCGGCCGCCGAGGCGGATATAGTCATGATCTTAGCTCCCGATGAGGTCCAGGGGCATATTTACTACTCGGAGATACACGAGCACATGACAAGCGGCAAGGTGCTCGCATTTGCCCATGGCTTCAATATCCACTTCGGTCAAATAGAGCCGCCTGACAACATCGATGTCATCATGATCGCCCCCAAAGGCCCCGGCCACATGGTGCGCCGCGTCTTTACCGAGGGATCGGGCGTTCCGTGCCTCATAGCGGTTCACCAGGACGCCAGCGGTCAGGCGCGCGATATCGCGCTGGCTTGGGCGGCTGGCGTGGGCGGTGCCCGCGCGGGCGTTATCGAGACGACCTTTGCCGAGGAGACGGAGACCGATCTCTTCGGCGAGCAGGCGGTGCTTTGTGGCGGCGCCACGGCACTCGTCATGGCTGGCTTTGAGACGCTGGTGGAGGCGGGCTATCAGCCGGAGGTCGCTTACTTTGAGTGCTTGCACGAACTCAAGCTCATCGTCGATCTGATGTATGAGGGCGGAATGGCCAAGATGTTCGATTCGATAAGCAATACCGCGGAGTTCGGCGCGTATGTCACCGGACCTAAGATCGTCACCGACGAGACGCGTCAAGCGATGGCGGAGGTTCTGTGGAACATCCAAAGCGGCAACTTCGCTCGCGATTGGATGCTTGAGAACAAGGTCTCGCAGCCTCACTTCAAAGCAATGCGGCGTATCAACTCTGAGCATCTAATCGAGGATGTCGGTCAGGATTTGAGGCAGATGTTCACGTGGTTGGAAAAGGAGTGAGCAGCATGAAAAAAAGCTACCTCATGACACCTGGGCCCACACCGGTTCCCGCCGAGGTGTTACTCACGCAGGCAGCGCCGATCATCCATCACAGGACACCTGAGTTCTCCAAGGCTTTCGCGCAAGCCATCGAGGGCCTCAAGTATGTCTTCCAGACCACCAGCGACGTTCTTCTCTTCGCCAGCTCGGGTACTGGAGTTATGGAAGCCGCGATCGCGAATTGTTTCTGCGCGGGCGACAAGGTTATCGTCGCGCGCAACGGCAAATTCGGGGACAGGCAAAAGCAGATTTGCGAGGTCTATGGGCTTCAAGTCGTTGACTTGAGATACGAATGGACACAGGTCGCAAGCCCCGAAGATATTGCCCAGGCGCTCCGGGACAATCCGGACGCAAGGGGCGTAATAGTCACGCAATCCGAAACCTCCAGCGGTGTCCTAAACGACGTGAAGGCAATTGGCGCTATCGTTCGCGATTACCCCGATTGTGTTCTGATCGTCGACAGCATCACCGGTATCGGAGCCGTCGAATGCAGAGCCGACGAGTGGGGACTCGATGTCGTTATGACGGGCTCCCAGAAGGGCCTTATGCTTCCGCCCGGCCTGGCCGCCTGTTCGGTCAGCGAGAAAGCGTGGCGGGCTTATGAGCGCTCGACTCTGCCGAAGTTTTACTTCGACTGGATGAAGTACAAGAAGAACATCGAAAAGGACACCACGCCTTTCACCCCGGCGGTCTCACTCGTGCTCGGTCTGAACGTAGCGCTTTCCATGATCGCCGAGGAGGGCCTGGGTAACACCATAGCCCGCCATGCCAGGCTTGCCGAGGCTACACGTGCGGGATGCGAGGCGCTCGGACTGAAGCTTTTCGCTCCGCCAGAGGGTCGCGGCAATGCGGTGACACCGGTCTGGGTTCCGGATGATATCGACGGCAAAGCGCTGGTAAAGATGATGAAAGACAAGTACGGCGTGACTATCGCGGGTGGCCAGGACGAGTACACAGGTCGCATTTTCCGTATCGGTCACCTGGGGTACTTCGGTCAGTTCGACATAATCGTGACCCTTACGGCCCTTGAGATGACGCTGGCTTCTCTCGGCTATCAATTTGAGCGTGGCGCAGGTGTGAGAGCCGCCGAGTCTGTTTTTATGGAATCATGAGAGGCGCACATATGAGGAGCAGATCATGAAGATATTGGTCGCGGAAAAGATCGCCAAGCAAGGCATCGACAAGCTCAACGAGGAGTTCGAGGTTACAGTGCGAACAGATCTTACCCCTGAGCAGCTCGTTGAGATGATACCCGGGTATGACGCGCTTATTGTGCGCTCGGCGACACGAGCCACGCGCGAGGTGATCGAAGCGGGTGTGGACTTGAAGGTCATCGGACGCGCCGGTGTCGGTGTTGACAACGTGGATGTTCAGGCGGCCACGGAAAGAGGCATCATCGTGTGCAACGCGCCGACGTCCAACATCGTTTCGGCCGCCGAGCACACTGTTGCTCTGATGCTGGCACAGTCGCGAAATATCGCGCAGGCGAATGCAAGCATGAAGCAGTGCAAGTGGGAGCGCTCAAAGTACACCGGCGCGGAGCTTTACGAGAAAACGCTGGCGATATTTGGCCTCGGAAGAATCGGCTCACTTGTGGCTGAGCGCGCCCGCGGCTTTGGTATGCGCATCATCGGCTTCGATCCATACACTACGCCCGAGCGCGCCTCGGCGATGGGCGTCGAAATGCTCGACAACATCGATGAGGTATTGGCCCAGGCCGATTACATCACGGTGCATCTGCCCAAGACCAAAGAGACGATCGGCATGTTCGGCGCCGAGCAGTTCTCGAAGATGAAAGACGGAGTGCGGCTGATAAACACAGCTCGCGGAGGCATCTTCCAGGAGCAAGCGCTTCGCAAGGCCCTCGAAGACGGCAAAGTGGCCGGCGCCGCGATCGATGTATTCGAGGTCGAGCCGTGCACAGACTCCTCCCTGATCGACTTCGACAACGTCATTCTCACGCCGCACCTTGGCGCAAGTACCGCCGAGGCGCAGGACAGGGCGGGCGAGCAGATCGCCGCCTATGTGGCGGCTGGGCTTCGCGGCGAGATGGTTCCCACCGCTGTGAACATAGTGCCGGTCTCCCCTGAGGTTTATGAAAAGGTCGGACCGTACCTTTCGATTACCGAGGACCTTGGAAAGATGGTCGCCCAGATGGCGCATCAAGGCCTCGAATCACTCGATATCAGGTTTGTGGGAGCGCTCGCCGAGACCGACACCCGCATCCTCAAGACCGCGATGCTCAAAGGACTTCTGGCGGTTGTCAGCGCCGAGTCGGTCAACTTCGTAAATGCTGATTACTACGCCGAGCAGCGCGGCATTCACGTCATCGAGACAAAGCAGACCGAGGCTACGGATTATGTTTCGATGGTCTCGGTCACCGGAGTGGGCCCGGGCGGGCGCATCGAGGTTGCGGCCTCGCTCATCGGCAAGAAGAATGAGCCGAGAATCGTGTCGCTGTTCGGTTACGATCTCGACATGGCGCCATCACAGTTCATGGCCTTTTTCACCTATCGCGACCGGCCAGGCATGATCGGCAATGTCGGAACGATCCTTGGCTCCGAGGGCATCAATATCGCCTCCATGCAGGTCGGCAGGGACGAGGCCGGCGGAAAGGCCTTGATGGGCGTGACGGTCGATTCTTCGATAAGCGCTGAGTTGCTGCGTACGATAGTCGAGAAAGTCGGCATGGATGAGGCGTGGGGCGTGGAGCTGTGAGAGGAATCATGGAGCGCGGAGTCGCGAGGGGAATCACCTAGTGAGCGATCCATCACCTAAAGCGCCAGAGAAGGTCTTCATCTTCGACACCACTTTGCGTGACGGGGAGCAGTCCCCGGGCGCGAGTATGAACACCGAGGAGAAGCTCGAGATCGCCCGTCAGCTCGTGCGGCTCGGCGTCGATGTGATCGAGGCCGGATTTCCGGCTTCGAGCCCCGGCGATTTTGAGAGCGTCAGGCTAATCGCCGCCGAGGTGGGCGACGCAGCTGTGGTGTGCGCGCTTTCACGTGCGGTTCCTGCTGATATCGAGAGCGCCGCGGCCGCGCTTGTCGGCGCGAAAAGGCCACGGATCCATACCGGGATAGGGGTGTCTGAGAGTCACATGCGCGACAAGTTGCGCGTCACTCCGGAAACCGCCATCGAGCGAGCGGTAGCTGCGGTGAAGTTGGCTCGCTCCCTCGTCGATGACGTGCAGTTTTACGCCGAGGACGCCGGTCGGGCGGATCCGCTCTTCCTCTACAGGATGGTTCAGGAGGTTATCTCGGCAGGCGCGACCGTCATCAATATTCCGGACACCACGGGGTACACCTATCCGGAGGAGTTCGGAGCCTTGGTGCGTGGACTTTTCGACTCTGTCGACGGCATCGAGGGCGTGACCGTGGCCGTTCATTGCCACAATGATCTGGGCATGGCCACCGCCAATGCGCTCGCGGGCGTCAAGGCGGGCGCTCGGCAGGTCGAGTGCACGATAAACGGCATCGGCGAGCGGGCCGGAAATACCGCCCTTGAAGAGGTGGTAATGGCGCTTCGATCCCGCAGCGAGTACTTCGGAGTCGACACGTCGATAAACACGCGCGAGATCATGCGCACTTCGCGCCTGGTCAGCAACGTCACGGGCATCTTCGTACAGCCCAACAAGTCGATCGTCGGAGCCAATGCGTTCGCGCATTCAAGCGGAATCCATCAGGACGGCGTGTTGAAGGAGCGCACAACCTACGAGATCATCGATCCTGTCGAAGTCGGTCTTCGCGGCAGCGCCATAGTCCTTACCGCGCGAAGTGGTCGGCACGCGTTACGCCACAGGGTCGAGCAGCTCGGACACGAGCTCAAAGACCACGAGTTCGAGCGCGTGTACACGGAGTTTTTGGAGCTCGCCGACAAGAAGAAGGAGATATACGACGAAGACCTCGAGGCTCTGGTCTCCGAGTCCGAGCGTGCGCTTGCCGGCGAGGTCTATCATCTTCAGTCGATTCACGTCATGTGTGGCGAGCCGGGTATTCCGACAGCGACCGTGGAGCTTGAGGTGGTCGCAACCGGCGAGCGGATGATCGACTCGAGTCACGGGACCGGCCCCGTTGATGCCGTGTACTGCGCGATCAATCGCATGATAGATGTGGAAAATGACCTGATCGAGTTCAGCGTCCAAAGCGTCACGCGCGGCATCGATGCCCTGGGTGAAGTCACGATCCGCGTGCGTAGCTCGGATGGCAGGGTGTTTACCGGCCGAGGCGCACACAGCGACATCATCACAGCCTCTGCGCGAGCGTACGTCAACGCGCTCAACAGGCTGCTGCTTGCAGCGCAAAAACCCTCAGCTATTGACGAGCCCTGATCAGGGGTTTTGAAGGTTTGGTAAGTCACATCCCTAAACAAGGAGGAAACAGCGAATGCCCCGCCCGATGACGATCACGGAAAAGATACTTGCCGCACATACTGACATGGATGAGGTTACGCCAGGCGAGCTCATTACCTGCCGGCTGGACATCGTCCTGGCAAACGACGTGACCGCGCCTATCGCGATCCGTGAGTTCAGGCGCACGGGCGCCGGTAAGGTCTGGGATCCAGAGAGGGTAGTGCTCGTTCCGGATCACTATACGCCGAATAAAGACATCAAATCAGCCGAGCAGGCGAAGATCATGCGCGATTTCGCGCGCGAGCAATCCATAACCAACTACTTCGAGATCGGGTGCATGGGTGTTGAGCATGCCTTGCTGCCTGAGCAAGGGATAGTGGTGGCCGGAGATGTTATCATCGGCGCTGACTCCCACACCTGCACCTATGGCGCATTGGGCGCCTTTTCCACAGGGGTGGGTAGCACCGACGCTGCTGCCGGAATGGCTATCGGCGAGGCCTGGTTCAAGGTTCCGGCCTCGATCAAGTTCGTGGTTAACGGCGAATTTCAGCCCTGGGTGTGCGGCAAGGACCTCATATTGCACATCATAGGCATGATCGGCGTGGATGGAGCGATATATCAGGCGATGGAGTTCACCGGATCTACCATCGATAGCATGGAGATGGACGATCGGATGACTGTCTGCAACATGGCCATCGAGGCGGGCGCCAAATCCGGGATTATCGCCGTCGACGATATCACGCGTGAGTATCTGACCGGCCGAGCAAAGCGTCCGTGGGTCGAGTATTACTCCGATCCAGACGCCGAATATGCTCGCATCATCGAGATCGACGCATCCGCTCTCAGGCCGACTGTCTCCTTCCCGCATCTGCCGTCCAACACCCGTCTTGCCGAGGAGTCCCGCGATGTCGCGATCGACCAGGTCGTGATCGGCTCGTGCACAAACGGGCGCATCGAGGATCTTAGGATCGCCGCCTCTGTCTTGAAGGGCCGAAAAGTTCATGACAGGGTTCGGCTTATAGTAATTCCGGCGACTCAGCGGATATACCAGCAAGCGATGCACGAAGGACTCTTCGATATCTTCCTGGACGCAAACGCCGCCATCTCGACTCCCACATGCGGTCCGTGTCTGGGTGGCCATATGGGCATTTTAGCTGCGGGCGAACGTGCGGTGGCGACTACCAATCGCAACTTTGTCGGGCGCATGGGAGACCCGACGAGCGAGGTTTACCTGAGCTCTCCCGCGGTTGCCGCCGCAAGCGCTGTGGCCGGACACATTGCCCTGCCTGATGACCTGACATGACAGGTCCACTTCAGTAATCTGCTCCCTGCTCTAGGAATTGGCCATTTACTTGCTGTAGACTTAGCGGCTGGTAATCGCGGCCTGATGACAGGAGATCGCGAGCTCGAATCAATTACTGGTGTGTGACCCAACATGATGGAGGATTTTTGATGCCGGAAGATCCCGTCCAGCAAGGCGACTCTAAGACGCAAGCAAACCGAACTCCTGGCCCGGGCAGGACAAAACGCCCATCTTCAATCTTTGACGACAAAGCCGTTCGCATCATGGCGTTTGTCGCTACGGGAGTATTGATTCTGTTCCTCGTTACCGTAGTGAGCGCATTGCTCACAGGGGTGCTTCAGCAGACCGGACCCAGGACCTTGATGGAAAGAGAGTTGACCGTCACTGGTCAGGCTATCGACGCGGGAACAACCGACGCCAGTGTCTGGGGTCAGCACATAGCGGCGCTCGTCGCTACCGAGCAGTATGCTCGTGCAAGAGCGGCCATCGCGGATGCGCGCGAAAGCGTCGATGACTCGAAAACCGCTGATATCGCTTTAGGGGAGGCGCGTCTGTTGCGAGCACAAGGCGAGTATCAGCAGGCACTTACCGCTGCCGATAAAGCCATCGAGCAGATCGACAAATACTACGAAGCACAAATTGCTCGCGGCGGGGTGGTCGGGCGTGCTGCGGAACTGCAGGGGAAACACGAGAACTACTACACAGCTAAGCTTCTCAAAGCGAAGATTTACGAAGACATGGAAGACTGGGAAGGCGCCCTGGAGTATTACAACCAGTTCATTGAGGGCAACCCCGGAGCTGCCGATATCCTTGTTGATCGCGGAAACGTAAAGCTAAGGCTGGGAGACGAGAGTGGGGCGGAGGCTGATTTCCGCGAGGCGCTGAGATTCGACCCCTACTATCCGAGGGCGCACGATGGACTTGAGAGAATCGGAGCTTCGCAATGAGCGATCTGCCCATTACACTCACACCTGCAGCACCGGCTCCGGCGAAAAAGTCACGCAGGGGCAGGCGAATTTTAGGATTGACCCTCGTCGTGCTCTTTCTCTTGCTCGGGCTCGCTACATTTCTGTTGCTAAGGCTGATCGATCCCCCTGGAGATCCAGTGGCTGAAGCCGATTTGGGTGGTGTCACTTGGGTGCGATCCATATATGGAATGAGCTTGGCCCCGGAAGATCAGTTTCTCCGTACCGCGTCGGCTGTTCCCGGCCCGGACGGCTCGATATATATCATCGACTCTCAGCACCGCGCGGTTATGAGATTCACTCCTGATGGCAGGTTCATTGAGATGTTCAGGGGACCCGAAGATGATCCGCTGATCTCTCCATCGCGTATGACGGTTAGCTCTGATGGCCTTATGTATATAGTAGAGACGCAGCAAGACAGGGTCAGGGTACTTGACTCGGCCGGAAACGATGCGGGCTCCTTCAATATCCCCAGACCCGTTTCTGTGGCTGTCAGCGATGACAGGATTGTGGTCGGATCGATAATGGGTTTTGCGATATTGGATAAAGAGGGTAGTCCCATCGAGATTATCGGCTCAAGAGGCCAAGCAGACTATCAGTTCGACTATGTTCACGGTGTTGCAATTGCGGAGAACGGTAATATCTTTGTCGCCGACTCATTCAACAATCGTCTTAGCGCTTATGACGCGGATGGAAACCGGCTTTGGATCGTACGTACCGGCATGCCCGGCAACCAGGCCGATATGGAGGATGGTCGCCTTACGGTAAGAGAGGCCGAGGATCAGGTGCTCAAGGGTCAGGATGCCTTGCAGTTGCCGTTGGGCATCACTCTCGATGGTGCGGGACGCATCGTGGTAGCCGATATGTTCGAATGCACTTTAGCGGTCTTCAACGCCGAGGACGGTTCGTTTGTTGGCAAGTTTGGCAACGTGGGAGCCGAAGACGGAAAGTTTTTCTACCCGACAAGTGTCAGTTACGATCCTCAGCGGGATTGGTTTACGGTTGCCGATAGCCTGAACAGCAGGGCGCAGATCGTAAGGATTCCGGGATCATCCGGAGGTGGCGATCTGGTAGCAGCTGCGAACAGGGCGCTTACCGGCCCGGTTCGAGCGTGTGCGATACCGCTTGCGCTCGTCATAATGGCTCTGGCAGTCTTCCTTATCAGCAGGGCGCGCAAGAAGAAGCAGAAAGATGCGTTGACCACCTCCTGAGGGGCTGCAGGGGTATGGACAACGTGTGGAGTTTTGAGTATTCTGTGAAGAGTACAGTTTACTTAATGTAGGCTGTCTAAGAATTGGCTCGCGAACCCTGATATTGGGGTCGCACCAAAATCTAAACTTGGGAATGGAGGTGTAGCTAATGAAACAAGTAATTTCACGTACATTTGGTACAAAAGGAGGTATGGTGAATCGCAAAAGAAGTATTCTGTTTGTCGCGTTGACGGTCGCCCTTGTCTTTGCTTTCGCGGCTTCCGCATACGCATACCTGGCTCCAACCCGGGCCAGGACTTTCAACTGGATGACTGATTACTACACTTGGGGAACCCCGATAGGAAGCGGCGTGGCCGGAGGCATTACAATTGCAGAGATTGGCGCTAACCCGGCCAACCCTGGAGTTCACGCCAACTATCTGGCAAACACCGCCAAGTGCGGTATCTGCCACTCGGTTCACCGAGCCAGAGGTGATGGAGTCAAGCTGCTCAATGCTCAATTCGGTACGTGTGCTGGCTGTCATATGACTGGTTCTACAGTTACGAACGTAGTTATTAACTGGGCGTCAGGTGGTCCGCACTCTTCAGGTAACCCCGCATTGTGTCTCAACCGGGCGTGCCATATGAACAACCCGCATGGCGCCGGTGGTTCACAGTACACGATTGTGGCTGAGAAGCTGCTCAATCCTTACACGGACTCCATGTTTACCACAGCGCTCGCCAACCCCGTCTCTTCGGGTATAACCGTGGCCGCGCTGGATGGTGCCGTTTGGCCTGACTCCACCGAGTCAGCTGTTCGCACAGGATACAACTGCAACATCTGCCATTCCTCCACGATGCTTGCGGTAGTCGGAAGCTGGACTGTTGAGGGTGAGACACGGTGGTGGGCGGAAGATCGTCATGCCAACATAGCCGCGACTCAGACCGCTCAGGTTCAAAAGACTGGACATCCAACTATAGGCTCTACGGCTGCTACGAGCAGAGCGGGTGTCCCGATCGCGTGGGCTCCGGTCTCTGACTGCGAGAGCTGCCACGACCAGACAGATGCCGCGACATGGTCCGGTTTTACCTTCCCGCACGGACAGACTCCGGTTGGTGCAAGCAATTTGCCGGCGGGTAGGTCCTTGCTGTGGATGGGTTGGTCCGGCGGCGTAGGACAGCCTCTGAGCCGCATCGAAAATGATCAAATGAAGGCATTCGACGGCAACTGCCTCAAGTGCCATCGTAACACTGCTGGTGATGCTGGTGTCGGTGTGACCTACTAGCATTCAGACGCATGAACTGTTTACGGCTGTAACCTTTATGGTTGTAAGCAGAAGTGGGGGCCGGTCTCACGTATGTGGGACCGGCCCCAATGTCAGGAGCCGGTCGTACTCTACGCGAAGGTGTTGATTCGTGATTAAGTGGCCCGTATTGAGCGACAAGAACAAGCTGTGGATGTGGCTTGTTGTTGTCGCTCCCTTTACGTTGGCGCTCTTTGCGGGCACCTACCATTACATGGCATTTCCATCATGCCTTTCATGCCATCAGCAGGAGTCCTTCGTAAACGCCACAGCCGCCTCTCCACACTCCGAAGTCGATTGCGCGTCTTGCCATATCCCGCGCGGCGTTATTGGTAGAGTTGAATTCGGAGCTCAGCATCTCGCCAACGTTGTTTTCTCTCGCCCTTACGGCGCGAGGGATTTGAGTTATGTCAGTAACTCTGCCTGCTTGGGCTGCCACGAAGAAGTGGTGGAGGCGCGGCTGACGAATAACGGGATCAGAATCGAGCATGCATACTGTGCGGTCGAAACGGATTGCGCCGAGTGTCACTCGACGGTAGCTCATGGGGCGCAGATATCCTGGGTGCGTACCTATTCGATGGATACATGCCTGACGTGCCATGTCGCACAAGCGGCTATGGATTGCGCGATGTGTCACGAGGGTCGGTCCAGGGAGGATCGCATTACCTCAGGGACGTTTGCTGTCACTCACGGTGAGCGATGGGAACAGACGCATGGCATGGGAGACTCCACGACGTGCGTGGCCTGTCACACGGCCGCTTCTTGTGATACTTGCCATGGGGTCGGAACTCCCCATAGCCCTAACTTCGTTCGAGCGCACTCGGATTACGCGCTAAGCCCTGAGGCACAGTGCACCGACTGCCATCAGCAGCGCTTCTGCGACGATTGTCATGGGACGGAAATGCCTCATACAGGCGAATTCGTTCGGACACACGCACAGCCAGCGCAAGAGGATGAGCGGTCTTGTAATCGCTGTCATTTACAGGCTGACTGCAATCTTTGCCATGACGCGCATGTACATCCCGGAGGCGCGATCGGAACGCTGCCGGACGAGGGAGGGGGTCGATGATGCCCGGAGGCGAATTGGGGCTGGAAAATGTCGGCGCTCTGCTCCTCACGTTGCTACTTGATCCTATCTCCGATCTTGCGGCTGCCCTGCTTCTATACGCGATCATCGGGACACTCCTTGCGATACTGCTCGTCATTGCGATCATGTTTGTTGCCTCCGGCGATGACCAGGAGGATGAAGAGCTTGAGCCAGATGCCGACCAGGCGGTAGCCTCGCCTGACCTGGTAGTTGAGGAGGTGAACCAGGACTCTCCCGCGCCCATCTCGGCGAAAAAATCCTACGTGCCTTTACGGCAAAGGCTTGCGAGTGCCGGGATCTTTTTGCTCTTTTTTGGCGGAGTCTGGATGGTTACAGGCTATACGACATCGGTTTCGTTCGTCTGTACCGGCTGTCATGTCGAGAGCGTGCATACGATTTCGGATGTGGCTGAGGATCCGCACGAGGGGGTCACCTGTGTTGCTTGCCATGAGCCTGGAGGTGTTCTGGCAAGGGTGACCACGGAACTCCCATCGCGCTCTTTGCATATCTTCGGCGCACTTACCGGTTTTGTGGACTACGACTACTATGGCAGGGTTACGCAGTCGGCCTGTCGCACCTGTCACTCTGCTGAAATTGCTGCAGATACCTTCAACGAGCGGCGCGGCATCAGAATGTCTCACGATGAACCTTTAGAGGCAGGGGCTGCCTGTCTTGATTGTCACACTCTCTACGACGGGGTTGTCGCCAGTCACAGTGCGGGGATGGCGCCGTGCTTGCGCTGTCACAACCAAGTGATCGCATCGAGTGATTGTGCGGTCTGTCATGAGGGAGACCCGGCCGCCTCGGCCAGCGTTCCCGCCACGTTCCAGCCCGCAGCGTTAGTTCAGGAGCTTCGATGTGGTGGATGCCACAACGAAGTGAGGGACTGCGATCCTTGCCATGGACTCAGGTTGCCGCATTCGAACGAGTTCAAGCTGTATGCGCATGCTCGCCAGGCGGCGGTGGATTTCTGGACCGGTGACGGTCGTCTTTGCCAGCCGTGTCATACGGAGACGAGACGCCCATGCACCCAATGTCACGGACAGATGCTTGGAGTTGGGCATCCGCCTTCGCTGATGAGTGATCATCAGGGCGCGGATGAGGCAGCGTGTGATACCTGCCATCAACAGTGGGCCTACTCTGCCCAGCGGGACTTTTGTCTAGATGTGTGTCATACAGAGGCCGCTTACCGGTATAGTCCTCGGTAGGAGGTTTTATCGATGTCAGGCATCCAGGGTAGTCCAATCTTGAGCTCACGCTGGATGTTTGGTGCCCTGATTTTGCTTGCGTTTCTCTCTCCCGGCGCTTGGCTTATCACCAATCTTCCTCCAGTGCCGATCGCCAAGGCGCTCAACCTTTTGACTGTCGCGCTCTGGCTTATCGCGTTAGGCCTAGGTGTTGTCGCCACCACCAGGCTGGATAGGCGTCTTTCTCTGGGAGTTGCAGCCGTTTTAGTTGCGATCGCGATCTCGTGGCTCGGCGCAGGCAGCCTGTTTGCGGCTTTTTTCTACGATCTTTACGCGAATATGCCACTCGTGCAGTGGCTCGCTTTCCCTGCGATGTTTCTGTTGGCGGCCAGACTCCTGCTTGATGAAAGTGAGATGAAATCTTCCCTTTTGGTAGTTGTGTGCGTCGCCGCGCTCCTATCGGCGATCGTTGCCTATCAGCAGATAACGACAGCGACGATCAGGGTTTTTGGCTCGACGGGGTACAGCACAACGGCGCTGATGCCGCTGATACCCATCGCTGTCGCTATCGCGTCTCGAACAGTGGGAGCGACGCGTCTGGTAATGTATGCCTCGGCGTTGGTGATCGGCATCGGGGCGGGGGTGTTTTCCGGCTCGACGATGGGGCTTTTGAGCGTTGTGTTCTCGGTCGCGCTGGCGGTATTCGTTCATCCGGCGATCTTGCACGGGGCGGGAGGTGTGTTTCGAGCTCTTCGCGCTTCAGCGATGCTTGTCGCTCTCTTGCTGGCTTCAGCCCTGATTTTCGCGCAAGTTCCCGCGCTTAGCGCAAGGTTTGTCGACTTTCATGCGCTGGCTGCTGGGGACGGAAATATGCTTTCGCGAGTTCACATGTGGCAGGGCGCACAGGAGATGCTTCTCGACCGACCGCTGACTGGCTTTGGCCCAAGTGGATATCGTGTGGCCGCCGTGGAGTACCTTCCGCCCGAAGCGTTTCAGCACATTCCCGATCGACCCGACAGCATAGATCCGACGGTGTATAGCCCTCAGTCGCCTCACTCGATCATCTGGGAGATCACCACGCGACTGGGACTCCTCGGGCTTATAGCTTTTATGGGGCTTTTCGCGGTTTGGGCGCTGGTGCTAAGGGAGAAGTTGAAGGTGCCCGACTCGGCTGCAACTTTGCGGCTCGGGCTCGCGGCTGGGTTTCTCTCGGCTCTCTTTGCGTTGCTTGTCAATCCGGTGATCTTCGCGATCGGCCTTTTTGCTCCGGTTATGGCCGGGCTCGCGGTCGCCCCGTTGGCGTCGGCGGAAGCTGAAAATCCGGTGCGGAAGCGAAACCCTGCGCCGGGCGACGCGGGCATATTCGGCCGACTGCGACTCCTGTTTGTCGCTTCCGGCCTGCTAACAGCGATTGTCGCGGTGTGGCTTGGTTATGCCGAGATGCGGCTTACAGCTTTCCATGCTGACGATCCAAGACAAGCGCTTGTCTTTTTCGAGGAAACGCTTGAAAAGATACCCGGTCACCCCCAGGTCCAAAGACAAGCGCTTGAGACGCGTTTGCTTGTCGCTCGCGATGCTGACGAGCATCTTTACGCCCGTCAGGCCGTCGAGCGGGCACCCGAGCACATCGCCGCGTTCGCCCCAAACCTCGTGAGTATCGCGACCCACTCACTTTATCAGGCCCGAAATACCGGCCGTACCGACCTGTCGTGGGAACAAGAGCTGCTCGATACAGCGGCAGCCAGGATTCCGCCCACTCCCGCCCTTGTGGCCGAGCAGCTGCACCTCGCCGTCCTTACCGGCGACCCGGATCGGGTTCTCGAAGCGTTGCCTGATGCCCGTAGGTGGGGTAATTATTATCCCTTCATCGACGATTACTTTGAGCGCGCCGAAGCCCTTATCGGCGATAGGCAGTGACAGATATAAGGAGGATTTGCTTGGAAACTAGAGGTTGTGTTTATGCGGTCATACTCGCTGGTGGTAGCGGTCAGCGGTTCTGGCCGCTCTCGCGTGAGCTGTCCCCAAAGCAAATGCTCACCGTCTTTGGGCACAACTCCCTTATTGTGCAGGCCATACATCGCGTGGACGATTTTGTGGAGCCCGGCGACGTTTTGGTGGTCACAGGCGAGCGGCTCTTCGATGAGTTGAGAAACCACCTCTCTTCTCAGTCGGAAAGTTCGGCGCGCAAGGTCAGATATCTGGTCGAACCGCTTGCGCGCAATACGGCGCCCGCGATCGCCTATGCTGCTGCTACGCTGGAGCTTGCTGACCCGGAAGCGGTTATGATCGTTTCCCCCTCCGATCACCTGCTTGACGCAGGCCAGGAGTGGAAATCGTGCGTGCGCTCGGCCATAGATGCCGCCAGGAGCGGTTTTCTGGTGACTATCGGGATCACCCCGACGGGGCCTGAGACTGGATATGGCTACATCAAGGTCGGCCACCTGTTGCCAGATACTGCGCATGGCACAGAGATCGACCCGACTCTTTCTGCGGGCCCGCGCGGTGAAGCGCTCGCGCATGTGGCGGAGCGCTTCGTCGAGAAGCCCGAGCTCTCGGTCGCGAAGGCGCTTTTGGCCGAAGGGGGCTATCTGTGGAACTCCGGCATCTTTGTGATGCGCGCAGCGCAAGTGCTCGAAGAGATGGATTCTTTCGAGGACACTGCCCCTATCGCTCAAACGGCGCGTTGGCTTGCGCGGCAAAGTGCCGGCGGTTCTCCCGATCTCGATGAGGCTCGTGAGAGGTTCTCGAAGCTCTCGGCCATATCGATAGATCACGCGGTTTTGGAGCGATCCGAAAGCGTCGCGGTTATTCCGGCTTCACTTAAGTGGAGTGACGTGGGCTCCCTGCTTGCGCTAGAGGGTGTCGCAACTCCCGATGAGGGCGGGGTCGTTCGGTCAGGAAGAGGCGTCGATATTGATACCTCTTCGACGATTGTGTACTCGACCGATCGTCTCGTCGCCACCTTGGGGGTAAAGGACCTGCTCGTGATCGACACTGCGGACGCGACCTTGGTGGCCGCCAAGGATCGCGCGCAGGATGTGCGCCTTGTCGTTGATGCGCTATTGGCGCTCAAGGCCGAGGAGGCGGTCTTGCCGAAGGTCAGCCTGCGCCCATGGGGCTCTTGGACGAGCCTTCTGAAGGGTCCAGGCTTTCAAATCAAGCTTCTGGAGATACATGCCGGCGCCAAGCCGAGCTTGCAACGGCATCATCATCGATCCGAGCACTGGATCGTCGTGGCGGGTACCGCGCTTGTGACCCGAGGCGACGAGCGCTTCGAGGTCCACGTCAATGAAAGTGCGTATATACCCATCGGATCGACACACAGGATCGAGAATTGCGGTAAAGTGCCGCTGAAAGTTATCGAGGTTCAGGTGGGCGAGTACCTGGGCGAGGACGATATCGTTCGGATCGAGGACGACTGGAACAGGGAGGTTTAGATATAGTGGGGAAACGTGCGCTAATAACAGGGTTTACCGGGCAGGACGGCTCCTATCTGGCCGAGCTTCTGCTTGAGAAGGGGTATGAGGTTTTTGGCATGGTAAGACGCCTCTCAGCTGAGAACTATGAGAGGGTGGAGCACCTGCTCGACCAGGTCAAGCTCGTCGAAGGTGACCTGCTCGACGAGTACTCGATAATGGATGTTCTGACGAGCACCTCGCCGGGCGAGGTCTACAACCTAGCCGCGCAGTCGTTCGTACCGACCTCCTTTTCGCAGCCGATGCTTACAGCGCAGTACAACGCGTTAGGGCCCTTGCGTTTTCTGGAGGCCATAAGGCGCCTTGCGCCTGACACGCGCTTCTATCAGGCTTCGACCTCAGAGATGTTCGGGCACGTTCGCGAGGTTCCGCAAACCGAGATGACCCCCTTTCATCCGCGCTCACCTTACGGTGTCGCAAAAGCATACGCGCATTTTATTACCGTGAACTATCGCGAGTCTTACGGAATTCATGCCAGCAACGGCATCCTTTTCAATCACGAATCGCCTCGCCGAGGCATGAAGTTCGTCACCAGAAAGATCACCGATGGTGTGGCACGCATCAAGCTGGGGCTCGCGCGCGAGCTTAGGCTCGGTAACCTGGAAGCCAAGAGGGATTGGGGTTTTGCCGGCGACTCTGCAAAAGCCATGTGGCTGATGCTCCAGCATGATGAGCCTGATGACTACGTTGTTGCGATGGGTCACGAGCACTCCGTGCGTGAGTTTTGCGAAATCGCGTTCGCGCGGGTAGGGCTGGATTACCGCGATCATGTTGTGGAGGATCCCGAATTTTGGCGCCCAGCTGAGGTCCACAGGCTTTTGGGCGACTCCACAAAAGCTCGCGATAAGCTGGGCTGGGAGCCAAGGGTTACGTTCGAGGAACTGGTCGCGATGATGGTCGACGCCGACATGGAGCGGCTCGCCAGGCAGCAAGGGTGATCAGTTCGTCAAACAACGGAGGGAGCGATTCGTGAAGGTGCTCTCCGTCAACGCCGCCGTGCTCGGAGGAGGCGCCGAGAAATCCGCCCTGTCACTGCACGAGTCGTATCTGGCCCGTGGCGTTGAGTCCGTACTGGCGGTTGCCAACTATAACGCTGAGGCTGACGGTGTCATGGAGATTCCGCGCGACGCTTACCGAAGCGCCTGGGCGCGAGAGTTGCTTAGAGCTGCTTGGCGAGTGCAGGGTGGGTACACCGCCCGCCCGGGCGTTCGTGCGACGCTTTCCAGGGGCCTTAGGGTCGCCGCAGAGCCGGATCGCTGGCTGCGTGTCGCCCGCGGGCACGAAGATTTCGATTTTCCCTGGACAAAGCACCTGCTCGACCTCAGTCCTTTTTTGCCGGACATCGTTCACCTGCACAACTTGCACGGTGGGTATTTTGATGTCAGGGCACTGCCGGCGATCTCGGCGCAAGTGCCTACCGTGATTACCTTGCACGATACATGGCTGTTGACGGGGCACTGCGCGCAGCCGCTCGAGTGCCTGCGCTGGAAGACAGGATGCGGTTCGTGTCCAGACCTCAAGCGCTACGTTCCTATCAGGGCCGATAAGAGCGCGGAAAATCTCGAAGTGAAGCGTCGCTCGCTGCTTTCAAGCGAAGTGGCGCTGGTAGCTCCATCGCAATGGATGCTTTCGATGGCAGAGAAGGCGGGCTTGCTTACAGAGGGACGCGAGGCCCGCGTCATCTACAACGGCATCGATGCGGAAGGGGTTTTCGTCCCGGGTAACCTCGAGGAGGCCAGGGCGCGCTTGGGTTTGCCAATGGGAAAAAAGATCGCGCTCGTTGTCGCCAAAGGAGCTTTCAGCAATCCCCTCAAGGGCTTCGGTGTGCTCAGCGCGGCGCTTAGTGAGCTTCCCGTCGAAGTTGCAAAGGACCTGCTTGTGCTCGTGCTCGGCGAGGACACGAGTGGGCAGGGAGAGCGCTTTGCAGGCAGCCCGGTCGAGGTAAGGGGCGTGCCATTTGCGAGCGACCCGATGGTGCTCGCCGATTACTACAGGGCTGCCGATGTCTTTGTGAACCCATCGCTCGCCGAGAGTTTTTCTCTCGTAACCGTAGAGGCGATGGCGTGTGGGATACCTGTCATCGCAAGTGATATCGGCGGCATTCCCGAGATCGTGCTCCATGGTAAAACCGGTATTTGTGCCAAGGCCGGCTCCTCGAAAGAGTTCGCTTCCGGTCTGGTGCGGCTTCTTTCCGATGAGGGATTGCGGCGTGAGTATGCCATGGCAGGAGTCAGACGAGTGAAGTCGAAGTTTACGTTAGATAGGCAAGTGGGTTATTATTTAGACTACTTCAGGGAACTTTGCGAAAGGTCTGATTCGAGCAGCGCATCTCACAAGGGGCAGTGAATGAAATGAGGGTGAATCTTCGATATACGCAGCTTGGCTGCTTAATTGCGGCTTTTCTTGGGGCTTGGTTGTGTCTGTCGATCCCCGAAGCCACGGCTTCCACAACAACTCCAAGTATCGGGGTCGAAGAGTGTTGGAGTTGCCACGGACAGACGCTTCACCAAGACAGGATCAGTCAGACGACTTGCTCGATATGCCACGGCAATTTCTCTAATTATGTGGCATGCGAGGCTAGCGGCTGCCATGGTGTTCACAGCGCGGCCTGGCTGGGAGCCGTGTTCGGCCCAGCATTTCACTCGTCGGCCTTTTATCGGGACTGCCTGAGTTGCCATTATAGAGCAGTGCCGCGTCCAAGCAGGTGGATACCTCACGATCCTCCCGCATTTGACGTTCATGTCGTGGCAGACCCAGCACCGCCCCACTCCGTTGCACTTGAAGACGCCCGTCACCAAACCACAAGCTCGCCCCAGTGTGGGCTTTGCCATGATCTTGCGATCACCGCTGAGCACGAAGGGCTTACAACCCGAGCAGGCCAGCCCTTTACCTGTCTTACGTGCCACGCTGGGCCTTCAGGATCAGTTCCAGCCTTTGCTATCTTGCCGGCGGGATCTTCTGGAGTATCAGGGCAGTCTTTATCTGGAGATTCAGGGGAACTCTCAGCTCAGCAAGTCTCGGCGATGAATGTGACTGAGCCTTTCGCCTGTGAGACCTGTCATGTGGGAGCCGGCCACGATGTGCTTCACGACGGAGGGCTAGCACCCTTCCCCGCAAGCTGCAGTGCGTGTCACGTCTCAAACCTTATCCCTGAACACAACGGAGATTGCGCACTTTGCCACGCTCCAAACGTCGATATCACGATATCTACAGCGGTTGCCAATAACGATGTCAGGTGCAACAGCTGCCACCCCGGACTTCACGTAAGGACCTGGGGAGCTCCTGATTACTACGCTCCAGATACAAGGGGAGGTCCTGGCGGCAGAGGCGATTACTTGAGGTGGATCGGGGACAACCCCACATCGCCTGGAGTACACGGAGGATATAAGGCCACAACCGCCAAGTGCGGAGTGTGTCACTCTGTCCACAGGGCAAGAGGGGATGGGATATTCCTTCTAAACACTCAAGATGCCACCTGCACGGGGTGTCACAGGGCTGGGGCTTCCACGGTCACAAACGTCGTTATAACGTGGGAGGCCGGAGGACCTCACGGTTCTGGAGACAATGCCGCTTGCACCTCTATCGGATGTCATCTGAACAACCCGCATGGTGTCGGAGGCTCGCAGTATCAAGTCATCTCTCAGAAGCTTTTGAACCCGGCAACCGATGCTCTGCTTACAACAGCGCTTGCAAGCCCTAATCTTTCAGGCATCACGACAACCGCCCTTTCAGGCACCGTTTGGCCCGATTCAACAGAGTCGATCGTTCGAACCGGATACAACTGCAACCTTTGCCACACCTCCACGATGCTAGCGGTGGTGGGAA